>ERZ773035.383-NODE-383-length-37086-cov-5.960114_pt1 | contig 37086 bp, 61 predicted proteins | sample MGYA00511487_ERZ773035 | MGnify/ENA primary metagenome ERZ773035 (study PRJEB29015, sample SAMEA2737985) | human oral metagenome | biome: human oral; feature: human-associated habitat; material: dental | place: China | collected 2024 ...
ATGGAGATTTCCGTAGTAAAGAAAGCATAGACTTATTAAAACAGTCTGATATTGTTGTGACTAATCCTCCTTTTTCACTATTTAGAGAATACATTGCACAATTAATTGAGTATAAAAAAAAATTTTTGATAATAGGAAATATAAATGCTATTACTTATAAAGAAGTATTCACATTAATAAAAGAAAATAAAATTTGGTTAGGAATAAATATGGGAAGGGGAATATCAGGATTTATTGTTCCTGAGCATTATGAACTTTATGGAACGGAAACAAATATAGATGAATCAGGTAATAGAATAGTATCTCCAAATAATTGTTTGTGGCTAACTAATTTGGATAATTTTAAAAGGCATAAAAATATTGACTTAATAATTTGAATAATATAAACTGTATTTACAGTTGAGAAAACTCAAATAAAAAAGAAGGGACAAAAGAAAATGAATTATAATAAACTTAAAGATAAAATGCGAGAAAAAAAATATTCACAAGAAAAGTTAGCAGAAGCTTTAAATATAGATAAATCTACACTTAATTTTAAGTTAAATAATAAGACAGAATTTAAAATATCTGAAGTCTTTAAAATATGTGAGTTACTAGATGCAGAATTTAAGGACCTTTTTATTTATCCTTAAAGTTGAGAAAACTAAACTAAAAAAAGGAGTATGAGAATGAAAGAGATAAAAGAGAATGCAATATATTTTAAAGAAGATGTAATTGATTTATTGAGTATAGAAAAAGAAGATGGAACAATAATAAGACCAGAAACAACAGTAAACAATTTGTTTGCAAATAAGAACTTTCCTAAGTGTGATTTTACCAAGTCACATTTTATAACAGGAAAAACATTGCTTGATTATTTAAGTAATTGGAGAAATTGGAGATAATTCACCAAAAATAGTACATTGAAAAAGGAATAGTTACAAACTTTATTACAAGAAAGGAATAAAGAATATAAAAAAAAGAGAAAGAAGAACTCTTTCACTTTAATGTTTGAAATAATGAAGAATCTATAATATTAAATCCTAATTTTTTATAATAAGATTTATTTAGTCTGTTATATTTATATTCATTAGGTTTTTTAACATTATTATTTAAAATATCTTTAATAATTACATGTATTTCGGATTTATTGAAAAAATTAAAAGGTACTCCTTGTATATGGGAATCCGAATAATTAATAGCAGAAAGTAATTCATCATCAGTAAAAGGATATAGAGTGTATAATATTCTAAATTCTTTATCAGGATATATATAAATGTAGTCTATGTCGTTCATGCAATGTAGGTTTTCTACTCCGCTTATATTTAATCTTAAATATGCAATTAAATATATTAAAGCTTTATCATATTCTTTAGTAGATTTAAGTAGAATATAAGTTAAATGTAAGATTTGAGAATATTTATAGAAACTTACATTTATATTGTATTTTCGACCATATTCGTCGAAAGATCTAAATAATATGTCGGTATAATTTAAATTAGGTGAGTTATTAATTTTCTTTATTATTATGTTATATAAATCATTATCTAAGTAATTCTTGTAAACATCATTAAGGAAAATTAAAGAATGATATGTTTTTATTAAATTAGATCCTTTTTCGGTTAAAAAGTATGAATTTAAAGGGAATTTAGAAGATAGAGAGTCAACATCAATGTTGCCTAAAATTCTATTAATAAGAGTTTCCTTATTACCCGAGATAGTTAAATTATTGTTTTTTAAGATATGTTTCAATTCAGGTAAAGTTGCTTTATTTAAGTTATTTTTTAAAGAATATTTTTCTTCTATGTATCCTAAAGAAATGTATTTTTTGATAGTAGTCTTATCATCATTACTTTTATAATATAGAGGTAAAATTTTATTTGTATTCTTTAAGTTTAGATAATTTATAGTGAAAAGGTCTACAATAGATATGTTATTAGTTATCATAGGAATTGAATTATCTTTGATTATTTTACTAGAAGCTTCAGTATTTGGTACATAATTTAAAGCTTGCTTTATAATCATGTATAGTATTTTAAAAGGCAATACAAAAATTATAAAAGGTAACTTAATCATTAGTTTAAAAAAATCATTTAGCATATAAAAATCCTTTCTTTATAAAAAAATAATACAACAAAACAAAAGTTAAAAGTAGAAATATTACAAAATTGTAAAATTAATAAAAAGGTGTTGCATGTTCGTGGAAACAATTATATAATGGTATCAACGAACATGAGAAGGAGGCATGTTTGGAAAGGAAAAGTAGAAAAGAATACTTTAGAGAGTATAGAAAGAACTTAAGACCAATTAAAACAGATGTTACTATAGAAGAAAGAGAGAAACTTGAAAAAGTATTACAATCAAAAAATCTTACTATAGTAGGTTGGATAAGGAAACATATAGAAGAAGATTATAATAATCTTTAAAACAAAAAAAGAATAATTAAGTAATGAAGTTTGGCGACCACATACTTAACTATTCCTGACAAATACAAACGGTTCTTTATATAAAATAACGAACATGGTTTGTATAAATATAAAGACTGTTTATTACAGACACAAATATATTTACTATAAAAGTATAATAAACAGTCTTTAAATATTATAACACATAAAAAAATAAAAAGGCAACGGAGGATTAAATATGACTATAGATATATTAGGTATTGATCATCATGTAAATGAAATAAAATTAATTGATGATGATGTTAATTGTTTAGGTATGATAGATTACAAGAAACAAGAAATATCATTACGAAAAGGTTTAATGAAAGATCTTAGATCAGTAACACTAATACATGAGATATTACATGGAATACTGGAATATACAGGTAACAGTGAATTAAATAAAGATGAAGACCTAATAAATAGACTTTCAACAGCTATTTATCAAGTCTTCAAAGGTAAAAATGAGTTAATTACTTACCTTTTCTAGGAGCTCTTTGAGATAGAGCAGAACCAGCTACAGACTTTGATTTAGCAGATGTTCTTCCATCTCTAAGAATACTAGATGCTTTTGAAGCAACAGATTTACTAGTTTTTCTACTAGCCATATTATCACCTCCTTTCTATATATATTATATCAAGGAGAGAAAAAATATAAAGGAGATACGAAAGATGAAAGAAATATACTTATATGAATTTAATTTCATAGTAAATGTAATATTCCCTCTAGTAATGTTCTTAGGGGGAATGATACTAAACAACTATCTTATATACATAGATAGAAAGAAAAAAATACAAGAGAGAAAAAGAAAGCAATTAGAACAACAAATAAAATGGGAAAGAATAGCAGAATGTCAAAGAACATTTGATTAGGAGGTATATTATGTATGATGTAGATGATGAAAGATATTTAAATCCAGACAATAAGTCATATAGAGGCTTGTTAAGTGATAATTTGTATTTAGAAGATAAAGTCCAAGAGATAGAAAAAGATTACGAAGAATTAGAATCTGAATACAATGAATTAAAAGAAGACTATGAAGAATTAGAAGATACATACATAGCATTAGAATATAAATATAATGAACTTAAAAAACAAGAATCAAAAATGATTCAATTATCATTTGATAATAAGACACTAGAACAAGAAAATAAAGACTTAAAAGAAAAATACAATACATTAATAAATAAATTACAAGTATAAGAGAATATAAATGAAAGAAAAAACAATTGAAAATAGTATAAAAAAATACTTGAAAGATAATAATATATATTATTTTAAGGTACACGGTGGTTACTATGGTGTTTCTGGAATACCAGACATTATAGTGTGCTACAAAGGTAGGTTTGTAGCACTGGAAATAAAAAACGAAAAAGGTAAGACTTCGAAGATGCAAGATATGCACATTGAAAATATACGAAAGTCTGGAGGAATTGCCTTTGTAGTTAGAAGTAGAGAGGAGGTGAAAAAGATAATTGAAGATATTGAAACTGTATAAGTATCAAGATGAATATTTTGACTATGTAAAAGAAAATAATAAGAAAAATTTTATATATGATATGGCAACAGGTACTGGTAAGACTATTATGGCAATTAATCACTGGCAATATTATCACAAAGATAAACCTTTACTAGTAGTTGCACCTGCATCAAAAGTAAATGAAGGAGGATGGCAACGAACAATATTAGAATATGTAATAAAACCTAAATTTGAAGTAATATCATACAATAAATTATCTAAAGATTACATTAAATATAAAGATTATTTTGTTGTATTTGATGAATGTCATAGAATTAAAAATTCAACAGGTGTCTGGGGAAAATCAGCATTTAATTTAAGTTTAATTGCAAGTGGATTTATTATGCTGTCAGCAACTCCAATACCTAATGGTTGGGAAGATATAATAAATTATTTAAAAATATTCGGATTAATTAAAAATAAAACAGAGTTCTATAAAGAATATTGTGTTACTGATAACATGTTTGGATATTTAAGGATAATAAAATATAAGAATACAGAAGAATTAAATTCTTACTGGCATGTAATATCTAAAAGACTTAATAAGGAAGATGCTTTAGACTTGCCTACGTTAACAGAACAAATTGTAAGATTTAATAGATCTCCAACATATAATAAGATTTTAAAAGAAAGACAATTAAATGAAGTTGTATATGATAGCAATATGAAGCTAAGACATGGACTTAGATTATATACAAGTTTAGATGATAAATTAGGATATTTAAAAGAATTTTTGGAAAATACTGATGATAATATAGTAGTTTTTTACAACTATAATGAAGAACTTGAAAGAATATCAGAAATATTAAAAAAGACTGATAAAAAAGTTTATCAGTGCAATTCCAAAATTAAAGATTATCCTAAACAATCTAATTGGAATAATCTACAAAATACAGTTACTTTAGCAAATTATAAAAGCGGAAGTGAAGCAGTAGAACTCACTTATGCTAATATTATAATTTATTTCAGTCCAACTGAAAGCTATACCGAATACGTCCAATCAATCGGTAGGTGCTACAGAAATGGACAGACGAAAAAAGTATCTGTATATAAGTATATTACAACAAATACAGTAGAAAATCAAATTTATGAAAGTTTAGATATGAAAAAAGATTTTAATTTTAATTTATGGATAGAAAAGAATATAGAAAATAGGAATAAATAGGAATAAGTAGGAATAAGTAGAAAAAAATAGGAGGAATAGGAAATGCCAAGGATTAAGAAAACAAAAGAAATAGAGTACGAAGAATATATAGAAGATAAAGATTATAGGATAGTAATGGGAGATAGAGGATTAAAAGAAGTGTATTACCAGCGGTAGGTTATTACCAAAGGTAAGGGATGTAAGAATAATTAGAGTTGATGGAATAGAAACTCAAGTAAGTATTACTCTAAGAGTAGATAGAGTGGAAATGTATTTGATATAAGAATAAATAGATATGAACAAAAGAATAAGTAAAATAGGAGTAGGAAAATGGAAATAGAGAAAAGTAATAGTGTGATTCTAAATAGAGACAAATATATAGGTGGTAGTGATATGCCATACATATTAGGGCTAGCAGATAAAGATATAATTGAATTTGCAAAAGAAAAATTAAATATTATACCTAAAACATTTACAGGTAATCAATATACATATTATGGTAGTAAAATGGAAAAACACATTAGAGACTACATAAGTAGGTTATACAAATGCGATTATAAAGAAGCAACAAAGATAGACAATGAAAGAGGACTTAGAGGTAATTGTGATGGATTAGATTTATCTTCAAATTATCCTTTAATTGAAATAAAAACATTTGGGAAAGAATTAGATGTAAATTATTATGAGCCACAATGTAGGTTCTATATGGAAATGTTTAATGTTCCTAGTTGTGTATTAATAGGATATAAAAGACCTGATGATTTCTTTATAGGGATAGATCTAGCAAATTATAACGATTATGATTTTAATTTGGATTTTAATCCTGAAAATATAGTTATACATGTATTTGAAAGAGATAATGAAAAATGGGAAAAATATTATAAGAGAATAGTAGACTTTAAGGAAGTTATGAGAATCTTAAAGGAAGAAAATGATGAAGAAAAAGCAAGAAAGGTGTATTTAGGAGAAAACCTTATAAATGCTATAGATGAAATGAAAAATATGCTTAACGAAGTAAATAAAGCAGAACAAACAATAGAAAAATTTAAAAAAATGAAAGAGAAAGTAAATGAAGAAATGGAAGAAAAACTATTAAATAGATTTAAAAATTCGGATTTTACTATTAGTAGAATAACTCCAAGTGTTAGAATTTCTAAAACAATAGACTTTGATGAGCTCTTAAAGAAAGATAGAGACTTATATAAAGATCTAGTTGATTATAAAGAAACAAAAACAAAAGGATATATAAAAGTAACAATAAATAATAAATAAGGAGGAAAGAAATGAGTTTATTACCAGAAAACAAACCAAAAGTAAAAGATATAACACCTAAAATATTCTTAATATGGGGAGATAGTATGACAGGTAAAACTTACCTAGCAAAAAGTTTTGAATCTCCTTTGTTATTAAATACAGATGGAAATGACAGAAAAGTAGATACACCTTCAGTTACAATAACAGATTGGAGAGTATTTATAGAAGTTGTTAAAGAGTTACAACAAAATAAAGATACATATAAAACTATAATAATAGATCTTGTAGATGATATAAGAACACTTTTAGATAACTATATTATAGAAGAATATAACAAAAAAGCTAAGGAAGCAAAAAACAATAAGATAGCAGAAACAATTGGAGATATACCATTTGGACAAGGATATACACAAAGTACTTCTATATGGAAGAATACAATGATGATATTGAGCGGAATGGATAGAAATATCATTTTTATATCACATATTAAAGCAGGGAAAGAAGATCAAGAATTTGAACCATCATTAGATCAAAAGTACTTAAATATCACAATGGGAAGATGCGACTTAGTAGTTAGATGTACAAAAAGAGGAAACTCATATTATAGGTTAGCAACAAATAGAAGAGATGACTATACTTTAAATGATATAAAAGATGAAAAAATGAGAGAAATCATGAAAACAATAACAGGAGCATTTAAAATAGAAATGCCAACAATGATGCAAAAAAAATAGAAATAGAATAGGAGAAAAGAAAAAATGGAAGAAAATAAAATAGAAGCAGTAGATTTAGGATTAGTAGATGAAATGTTAGGATATGATCCTACAGAAGAACCAACAGCAACATTTGAGGAAATACCAGATGGAAGATATGAAGGAGCTATATCAGGAGCAAGATATACTTTAACTAGAGAAAAGAAATTACCTTTAATTAGTTTAGTAGTAAGTGTAATGTCTCCAGAAATAGGAATGAGAGATATATTTGTAGGGTATGTATTAGGAGGGCAAATGAAGAAATTTAATGCTAAGAAATTATACCACACAGTTACAACATTAGGGTTAAATATAAAGCCTGAACACTTTGCAAATACAGATATTTTAGTAGGAGCTTTAGAAATGCTTAATGGTACACCTGTAATATTAGAAAAAACAACAAATGATAAAGGATATGCAGAATACAAACTTGAAAAAGATGATGCATTTACAATAACTGAAGAAGATTTACAAACAGAGCCAGATATTGAATTTAATAAAGAACAAACAGGTCAAGCACCATTAGTATAATGGAGGATATATGTATATTACATATGATATTGAAGTTTTTAAATATGATTGGATAATAGTATTTAAAGAAAAAGATGATTTTACAGTCATATGTAATGATGTGCTAGAGCTTAAAGACTACATTAATAAAAATAGAAAAAAGATATTGATAGGATTTAATAATTATAATTTTGATGATGTAGTCTTAGCAAGCATATTATTAGGAAAAGATCCTTATATAGTATCACATGAAATATTAAGAGGGATAAAACAAAAAGTAAGACTAAATATGATTACATTAGATATGATGCAAGAATTGCCTTCTAATGTATCACTTAAAGCTATAGAAGGAAATTTAGGATATTCTATAATAGAAACACCTATTGATTTTAAATTAGATAGAAGTCTTACAGAAAATGAAATAAATGAGGTTGTTAAATATTGTAAAAACGATGTTGTTCACACTGAATATATATTTAAGATAAGGGAAGATTATTATAAATCTAAAGTAGAAATAATTAAAGAATTTAATTTACCACTTAAAAGTATAAAACTTACTAGAGCAAATTTAGCAAGTGCTGTATTAAAATGTGAATCTCATACAATAGATAATGATAGACTTAATTTTGAATATTACCAGGGATTAAACTTAAATATAATACCTAAAGATATAATTAACTTTTATAATAAAGCAAAAAAAGATTATTTAAATGGAGTAGATTACAAAGAAATAGAAACAAGAGAATTTGCTAGCAATATTTTAGGAGTAGAACACATTTATGGATTTGGTGGATTACATGGAGCATTAAATAATTATATAGGAACTGGAAAATTCTTACACATAGATGGTTCAAGTTTTTATCCATCGTTAATAATTGAAGGAAATTATATGAGTAGAAACAGTATAGAGCCTCAGTTATATAAAATAATAAAAGAAAAAAGATTACAGTATAAGAAACAAAATGATCCTAGACAAGGTATATACAAAATAATATTAAACTCTACATTTGGAGCGATGAAGTCAAAATTTAATAGACTATATGATCCAAAGCAAGCAAATAACCTTTGCATAAACGGACAGTTGATACTTACACAGTTAATACTAGAATTAGGAAAATATTCGAAGCTTATACAATCAAACACAGATGGAATAATAATTAAATACAAGGAAGAAAATTTAAAAACTATAATAAATATAATAGAAGATTTTTCGAAGAGAATGAGACTGAAATTCGATGTAGATTATATCACAAAGGTTATACAAAGAGATGTAAATAACTATGTTGTACTTTTGGAAGATGGAAGAATATATGCAAAAGGTAGATTTGCAAAGTTTGATGGAGGGAATTATATGAAAAATAATTTAAGCATAATAGATACAGGACTAGTAAACTACTATATAAAAGGTATATCACCAGAAGCAACAGTTTTGAATCTATACAAAAAAAATAAATTAGAATCTTTTCAAATTATTTGTAAGATGGGATCTTCATATGATGGTATATTTTATGAATATAACGGACAGATGAAAAAAACACAAAAGGTTAACAGAGTATTTGCAACAACAGATAATAACCATGGAGGAATCTACAAGAAAAAAGGCAATAGTTTCCAAAAGATAGCAAATACATCAAATCATTCAATAATACATAATGAAGATTTGAAACTATTTGATAAAAAAAAGTTAGATCTCAACTATTATATTGAATTAATAAAAAATAATTTTATAAAAGAAGGGAAGGAGTTATGAATAAGTATATTGAACTTAATGATGACAAAACACCAAAGACCAACTTTGATACTATTGTAATTGATATCACTAAAATTGATAATGCAGGTATATTGCTTAATTCAAATGTAGTATTAGTTGACTTTGATGGAGATAATGAGAATGAAAAAAGAATTATCGAACATATTCAAACTAAATATCCTACCCTTACAGTAAAAACAGATAGAGGTGTACACTTGTATTATAAAAGACCTAAGGAATTAAAAGTTTCAGCAGGTGCAGATAAAATCACTGTAGGAGGCTTCCAGGTTGATTATAAGACAGGTAACAAAGCATATGGAATAGTTAAAAGGCATGGAAGAGAAAGAGATCGTAATAAGGCAATAATAGACTTTGAAACGTTAACTGAACTGCCTTTCATACTTTATCCTATGCCAAGAGCAAAAAACATAACAGGATTGAAAGATGGAGACGGAAGAAATAATGCACTATATGCACAGTTAAGGTGTATAAATAATAATCCTAAATACAGAGATATAAGATTGTTAGAGGCTGTTGCAAAGTTTATTAATGAAAAGATATTCGATACTCCTATGGGAGAAAAAGAAGTCGCAAATATAGTTAATAGTGTACTTAAGATAGATGTAGATGCTCAAGAAGAATATCAAGGAGATTCTACCAATGTATTGGAGCTTTCAAGATGGGTAGCTAGAAAGTTTGAAGTAAAGTTATATAAGGAAATATTATACTTTAGGGATGGAATAAAATTTTCAAGAGATGAAAATGAACTAAGGCGTAGAGTTTACCAAAAAGTGCAACTTAAAACTACACAGTGGAAAGAACTTTTAAGTCAGCTTGAAGTATATGCTGAGAAGATTACACATGATGATTTTAATGTAAGAATAAGAAACGGAATAATAGTTGACGATACAGTGGTCAACATGGATATAGGATTTACACCATTTTATTTAGATGTGAAATATGATGAAAATGCATATGATAAATATGTAGATGATTTTATAAACTTCATAGCAAATGGTGATAAGGAAATAAGAAATTTAATAGAAGAAATATTAGGACATACAATAATGATAAATAATTTCCCGCATAAGATATTTGTCTTAAGTGGATCAGGTAATAATGGTAAGTCTACATTTGTGGAAATGTTAACAGCATTTGCAAATAACTTATCTTCGCACATTGACATAACAGGATTTGAAGACGGTACTCAGGTAGTTTCATTAATAGGTAAAATAATTAATATAGCTGATGATATTGACCCTAATTACCTTGAAAAGACCAAGGTATTAAAAACTATGGCATCAGGAAATACAATCACTGCAAGAGCGATATATTCGCAACCTGTAACAATAAAAAACACAGCTACATTAGTATTTACTTGTAATGAGGTTCCAGTATTTAAAGATAAGACAGAGGGGATAAAAAGAAGACTTATAATAATTCCATTTGAAAACAAAGTAGTTAACAAAATCTACGACCTAGATAAGTTGCTAAGTAGCGAAAATGCTAAGAGTTATATACTTAGACTTGCCTTAGAAGGTGTTAACAGGATACTTATAAATCACATGGAACTATCAAAGAGTAAGAAAGTAGAAGATACTTTAAGAGAATATTACATTGAGAGTGATAGTGTTCTAGGATTTTTAGAAGAATATGAAGGAGAGATAGGTAATGCTTCTACAATAGAATTATACAACATGTATGACTTCTATTGTATACAAAATAATATTAAACCACAGTCTAAAAATAAATTTACTAGAGTAATAAAATCAATGCGGTTTTGATGTAAAAGTGGTTTTTAGAGAACAAAAAAGTGTAAGAGTATTTGTAAAGAGCTAAAAAAAAAGTGTAATATTTTTTGAGTTATGTAAATATAGAAATGTTGATATTAAAGGAAAGCTGTTACACTTTAGAAATTTTTAAAAAAGTGTAACGAAAGTGTAACATGTTGAGTGCCAAGGGTTACAAGTTAAATATTACATATTACATTTATTTACTATAATAAGAGAATATAAAAGAATAGAAAAAAGAGAAAAAAGAAAAAATAAAAAGGATAGGGAAAAACTATACAAAAGTGTAACTTGAAACTGGAAATATATGAGAGAGTAAGAAAAAAGGATATTACGCTTATTAAAAAGGTGTAACGGAATATAAAAAAATGTAATTGACAAATAAAGACAAAGATTTTGATTATGAAATTAAAATCTATATGTTTAATATTGGAGGTATAAATAATGGATATAAATAAAATGAATGACAGAATAGAATTAAATGACAGAATAGAATTGGCGAAAAAAGCTATAAATGACTTAGAAAAGACAGTTAGTCTTATTCGTTTAGGACTTTATATTGCAAAAGTTGATGGAAGATTAGAAATGACTGATAAATTTGATGATGAATTTAATACTTTAACGAAACAATATGTAAATAGAATAAAGAAAATTATAAAAAAATACGAAAAATACTAAAAGAAAGGAGTAAATGAGATGGAGGAGAATGAAACATTAACATGTGAGAAAAGGTTACAAGAAGTATATGAGATAATTGAGCTGCAAGCAAAACTACTTACAGATGAATGTATAAAAGTAGATCAGTATAAGGATTCCTTGAAGGATGCTTCAAAAAGAATTAAGAATATTAAAGAAGCAGTTGATATGCTTAAACTTATAATAGGTAAAAGTCCATATTACAATAAAGTTGCAAGAAAGCGAATAGACGAAATAATAAATGAGTATTAAACGGAGGAGATAAAAGATGGAAGAAAAAATAATGGCAAAAGAGACATTAAAAGGATTTAAAGAGTCAATAGATGCAAGAGAAAAATTATTAGAAAAAGATAAGAAAAATTTCTTTACTTTTAATTTATTATACAATTTAACAAGTAAAGATAAGGTAACTGATATGATTTTTGAATTTAGAAAAGAAGAAATGGAACAGGAACAAAAAAATATAGCTAAATTAAAAGAAATATACAATAAATATGAAAATAAATTAAAGGAGATAGAAGATGAAAAATGAAATATTAAAGAATAAGATATGTAGTAAAGAAGAAGAGATAAGGGAAAAAGAAAAAACATTAAAAAATTTAAAAGATAACTTTGAACATGTAAAATCAGAAGATTTTCCTAACAAATGGATAAAAGATTTTGTTGAAGCATATATAAATTACAAACAATTTGAGATAGATACATTAAAGGAAGAATGTGACAGATATAAGAAAGAATACAATTTGGAAGAATACAAAATGAAATTAAGTGAATTTAAAGAAATAATATTAAGAAAATTTGGAGAAAAAGGATGGGAAGAATTTAAAAATAGTACTGAATATTTAACATATAATGCAACCGAAAAGAAAGTGCTAGAAAAAATAAAAAATAATAATGAAAATATTAGATATATAAATAATCCAACAGAAGAAATGCAATTAGAGGTAATGAAAAGAAGTAATCCTTTTTATTATATACAACTTATAAATAAACCAACAAAAAAAGTATTACAAGAAGCAATTAATAGGGCTGATACTATTCATGATTATAAATATGTACTAAAACATATAGAAAATGACTTAAAGGAATAAGGGGGGGAAAGATGAAATTTAATATTTATAACAAATTTGATGAAGCATTAAGTATAGATGTAGGAGAGAAAGAAATAGAATATATAGATGTTACAGTTATAGAAAGTGAAGAGTATATACATATACACTATACTGATGGGACAATAAGCTATCATGAAAATTCATTGTATAAAAAATCTAATTATTATGGAAGCTATATAGTGCCAAAAGAAAGAGTACAAGAATGGATAGACTTAGATAAAGATTATAATAACACTATATCACTTCATAGATTAGGTGAATTTGATAAAGATGATGAGTAGGAGGAATAGATATGCAATTTATAAGAAACGATAAACTTTATGACACAGAAACTGCAAAATTAATTGAAACAAAATATAAATTTATTTGTCAACCTAAACAATATGCTGATATAGAAAAGCAAGAAAGTTTGTATAAAAAATCAAAGGGTGAATTTTTCTTAGTAAGAGAAGAATATGGAAAATCACATGGTAGCTCATGGCTACTTACTAAACCAACAATAGAACCATTAACAGAAGAAGAAGCAAAAAAATGGGCTGAAGATAATATTAGTCCTACTAAATATATAAATACATTTGGTCCAATATCTGAATAAAAGGGGGAATAGAAATGGAAAAAGGGACAATATATAGAGTTTTAACACTTGCTGATTATTTAGCTATTAGATATAAAGAAGAATACAAGGAAGATATATCAATAATAAAGATAAATAAAGTATTATATTTCTTATTTGCCTATTGGGGGGCATTTGTAAAAATAGGAAAGAAGTATATTGATAACATGGAATTAAAAGGATTAGAGGACTATAGTGAATATTTATTTAATGCTGAATTTGTAGCAGGAGTTTATGGTCCTTATATGAAAAATTTATTAAAAATAAATAATAAGTATTTATTATCAATTGCAGAAGAAAAAAATTTTAGTGGATTTATTATTAGAAATAGATACAATGGAGTAGTATTTAAGCTTTTAGACCCATTAATAAGAGACTTATTTGAGGTAAGTGAGTATGACTTAATGGATATATCAAAGAAAGATGAAGAATACAAAAGAGCAAGAGATAATAATTATGGAATAATGAATAATGAGAATATAACAGATGAATATTGTAAGACAATGTTCTAAAGGAGAAGAAAAATGTATATGGATAGTGAAGCTCTTGAAGGATGGATAAATTTTTATAATCATTATATAGAAGAAAATTTTATATGTAATTTTCTAGATGATAGGGAATTATCAATAAAAGGACTTAAAAAAATTAATAAAACTTATAAAACAAATATTCAAGAAATACAATTCAAGTATAAAGGAGAATATAAGGATTTTTTAATAAATTATCATAAAGAGGAATTTAAAAATTTTAAAAAGTTTATTAAAGAGAATGAAAGAATATATAAGAAATATCAAAAATTACATGAACAGTGGTGGGAAAGGAGTTAAAAATGTACAATAGTGACTTATATGAAACAATATTGACAGAGGAGTTTGATAAGTACTACAAAAAATTATCATATATGACGGAATTAAGAGATATAAAAATGATAGTAATCAATGATAATGAATTTATCAAAAAATTTGAAGAAGAAACAGAAAAATTTGAAGAAAAAATTAAAAAAGGAGAGATCGCAGGAAACTTTAAAGATATATTGAAGGGGATGATTAAAGATATAATAAAAGATGATAAAGAGTATATAAAAGCAAGAAGAAAAACTAACAATAGTTATATGGAAATAATAGAAATATTAGAAAAGTGTTCGAAATGATTCGAAAGTGTGCAAAAAACTAAACAGCGAAACTCTTAGAGAAACATGGGATACAAGAAACGGATAAATTGAAAGTGTGCGAAAAAAATTAAAAAGAATGGACGAAAGAATACGAAAGAATTTAGGACCATAAAACATTGATATATAAAAAAGGGGAAAAAATGGAATTATTAGAAATAACATTAGAAGCTATAAAAGGAGAAATAGAAGAAAATAAAAATAATGCAAAATTTTCTGATTTATATATAAAATTATTAAATGAATTATTAGAAGAGAAAAAAAGAAGTATTGATAATTTAAAACTAATAAAGGATAAATATAAAAAATTTTTATTAGATTATCAAAATGAAAATTTAGAGAATTTTAAAAAATATATTAAATAAACAGAAAAAACATTTTGGAAGTTTCAAAGATTATTAAGTTATATGTAGAAAAGGAGTAAAAAAATGATTAATTTAAATCAAAGTGAATTAGAATACATAAAAATAGTAAATAATGATACAAAAGAGGAAATAGTAACAATTTTCTGTTTTGGTGACCATTGGAGTATTAAAGTACAAACACCTGATACACATTATTTAGAATATAAAACAAAAGAGAAAGATTAGAATATGGAAGAAAAAACAGGAAAGGAAATAAAATTTGATATTGATATTGAAGAGTTAGATATAATGGAAGACACGATAGAAGAAGGTAGTAAAATATTTCCTATAAAAGAACAAATAACATTAGAAGTGAAGGAAATAAAATACGACAAAAATTTTATAAAGTCATTAGAAATAATGCAAAAATTAAAAAGAAATAAAAAAATAAAAAGGTTATTAGAAAGAAAAGATAAAGCAATAGTTATAGTTAAGTTTGCAAATAAAAAAAAGAAAAGGAGATAAATAACTATGAAAACAAATAAATTACAAGTCTTTTTAGATAATATTAAAAGTATTATTAATACAAAAAATAAAGAAATAGAAAAAGCAGAAATGTATCTTATTATAGATAAAATAACTAATAATGAAAAAGAATTAATAAGTATTACATTAGACATAATAGAGATAGAAAAAATGCGAGTATATAAATTATATGAAATATACAATAAATACAAAAACAAATTAGAGGAGATAGAAGATGAATTTTAATATATTTGATTATGACTTTTTAGATGTAGCAAAAACGATAATTTTAATACTTTTAATAGTATTACTTGTTACTGCAATAAGCTATAGTATTCTTTATAGTTCATCAGAAAAAAATAGAAAAGAATATATAGATAAAGGATATGAGGAAACAATTGTGATAATTGATAATTATGGTAAAACAAAAGAAATATTAATAAAAAAGGATAGTAAATTACTAGATATGTTAAAAAAAGAATTAGAAAAGGAAAAATAAATTATTAATCGTGTCAAAATCGTGCGAAAATTGCAAAAGAGGTAGAAGTAATATGAAAAGAAAGAAAAAAATAATAAAAAATTTGAGAGAAAAATTAAAAAGAAAATCCAGGAGAAAAGGATTATATATTTTTCGTTTTAATAAATGCCGTAAATTTAATTTAGATCCTATAAATCTAGATGAAGAAGAAGGACCTTCAATGCTTACAAAAGTAATAATTAAAGCAGTTCAAGCATTAATAAGGGAAGAAAATAAAAAAATCATGAGAGAATCGTGCGAAAATCGTGTGAAAGGAGAGTAAGATGAAAGAAGCAATAAGTCTTAGTTGGGAAGTTATTGAATTATCAATAATAGTACCAATTGCTATAATCTTAATGTTAGGAACTATATCATTAATAATACAAATAATACTACATACAATAAAAAAAGTTAAAGAAGCATTAGGAAAAAACGAAGAAAACATTAAAGACAGATTTGATGAGGCAAGAAAAAGAGATACAGAAACTATGTTAAAAAGACAGGGACTATGGCATAAATACGGAGGATATACATATGATAGAAATGGAATTAATGCAGAATCTTTTACAAAGGAAGAAAGCGATAGAAAATGAAATAGAATATATAAAAGATGAGATGGAAAAAATTACAGCTAAGTATGATGGAGCAGGTGGCGCTATACTTTCAAATGAGAGTAAACCACCAGTAAACTCTGATCCTGATTTTAAAATATTTACTTTAACTCATGAACTAGCATTCAATGAAAAATATAATGGTATGAGTCTAATACAAAGGCTAGAATTCCTATCTAATAGCTTGAATGAGCTTGAGAAAGAGATAACTATGAGAAAAAATACATTGAACGAATTTAAAGGCATTAAATATGATTTGTACGCTCTTATAATGTTTGATGGATATAATCCAAGTAAAGCAGTTAATAAAATTGCTAATGATTATAATATAGATGTGAGTAATGTTTGGAAAAATCATTATAAAAAAATAAAAAAATATTTAAAAAAATGAAAATCGCCAGTGAATCGCCAGTAAGAAGTATGATAATATGTATAATGAAGGAAGTAGTATAAAATACTATTGACTTCAAAAATCAGTCAAGTTGCTTTTTAACATGGATATACCTGGAAAAGAATACTTACAATTTAGTAGGTATTCTATTTTTTATGAGTAAAAGGAAATTTAAATAGGTTCGAATCCTATTTTACTCAATCATTAAAGGAGGAAAGATATGAAAGATATAAAAGAAGTAAAAGAGATGAAATATAAAGTTATTAAAGAATTTAATGATATATATCTTAATATAATAAGAAATGAGGGAGAAGTAATTGATATAACTGAAGAAAGAGCAAAAGAAATAAATGAAAAGAAAATATATGTTGAACTTGTCAAAGATAATAAAGAAAAAGAGGAAAAATAATTAAGATCCTCTTTTTTATTATGTAAGGAGGATTAATGAAGAATGGATTAACAAAGAGGCAAAAAGAATTTGCTGATGAATATATGAAAACAGGGAATGCAACTGAAAGTGCTATAAAAGCAGGATATTCTAGCAAAACAGCATATGCAATAGGAAATGAAGTATTAAAAAAACCTAAAATTAAAGAATATATTAATCAAAAGCAAGAGAAAATAGAAGAAAAAATAACAATGAACATAGCAGAAAGACAACAATTTCTAGTAGATATAATATTAGGGAATATAAAAGACACTAAGATTATATTAAATGAACAAAGAAGATATACTCCAGTAGAAGTAGTACCAAGTTTAGATATTAGATTGAAAGCTAGTGATCAATTAAATAGAATGCAAGGAGCATATACTTCAACTTTAAATGTTAATGCTAATATGCGAAGTACTGCTAATTTTGATGATATTGTAGAACAGCTAGCTAAGTCACGAAAAGAGACAGATGAATAACAATTTTCCTTTATCTGAAAAATATATTGATTTTTTAGAATACAAAGAGGCTGATGCTGAATTTTTAGAAGGGACTACGGCTGCTGGTAAAACTACAGTAGGAATTGTCAAGTTTATGATTAAAGTCAATGATAGTGATAAAAAACTTCATATAATAGCTTGTAAAAGTGTTGGTGTTGCTGAGAAGAATATTATAAATTCTGAAAAAGGAGTTTTAGATGTATTTTATGATACAGATTATAAAGGAAATGGAGACAAAGATAATAAAATATCACATATAAAATATAATGATAAAATTATATATGTTATAGGCTATGATGATACTGCTAAGTGGAAAATGATACTACGGACGGACAATATGGTTGTGTTTATATAGATGAGATAAATACAGCTGATATTGAATTTGTAAGAGAAATGTCTACTCGTAATGAATATTTGCTTGCTACACTTAATCCAGATGATCCAAATCTACCAGTATATAAAGAGTTTATTAATAGAAGTAGACCTCTAGAAAAATATAAAAAAGATGTACCACAAAGCATAATGAAAGAATTAAAAGAACCAGAAAATCCAAAATGGAAGTACTGGTTTTTTACTTTTAACGATAATGCTTCTTTAACAGAAAAAGCAATACAAAAGAAAATTGATTCTGCACCTAAAGGAACTAAGTTATATAAAAATAAAATACTAGGACTAAGAGGAAGAGCAGTAGGACTTGTGTTTCCGAACTTTGAACAAAGTAAACATGTGAAGACTAAGGAAGAAGTTAAGGAAAAAATGAAAGATAAGAAAGAGCCTTTAGAATTTATTTGTTTTACTGCAGGTCTTGATACAGCATATTCTACTAAGTCACCTGATACTATAGCAATGATATTTCAAGGAATATCTAAGAATGGAGAATTATATGTATTAGATGAAAAAGTATATAACAATAGTAATTTACAACAGCCACTTGCTCCATCTGATACGGTAGTTAATTTTATTGACTTTTTGGAAAGAAATAGAGAAGAATGGGGATTTGCTAGACATGTATTTATTGATTCGGCAGACCAAGCGACTATGACTGAAATAAAAAAACATATTAGAAAAAATGGTTCTATTTATACTTTTAATAATGCACATAAGAAAGTAACTATAATAAACAGAATAAATCTTCAATTAGGTTGGATTCATAAATTGAAATATTTTGTGTTAAGTCATTGTACGAATCATATACAAGAATTGGAAACTTATAGCTGGAAAGAAAATAAAGATAATGAACCAGAAGATGCTAATGACCATACAATAAATGCTAGTCAATATGCATTTATACCTTATAGAAAAATAATAGGAGATGGTACAGAAGAAAATGAAGAAAATTATGAAGAAGAATATTAGAGAGGGAAAAGATGAATATTTTAAATAACTTTAATAATATGATCAAGAATGGAATAAAAAAATATTTAGATATAGAAGAAGCACCATATAATATCAATGTGAATGTATATTCATATACAACTTATGAAACTAATTTACTATTGAATAAAATATGGTATAGAGGTGAAAGCGAAGAATTAGAACAGATATATAATCAAATTATTAATGAAACAAATTTGCCTCATTTTTGGGGAAATAAAGGTTATAGAATAATAAAAATACATACAGGTTTACCAGGGATGATAGTAGACACATTATCTGATGTTGTTGTGGATAGCTTAGCATCAATAAAAGTAGGAGAAAGACAATCCGATTGGGAAGCAATAGCTAACGAAAACAATTTCAAAGAATTATTAAGAAAAGCTTTAATAACTGTATTATGGGGCGGTGATGGTGCTTTTAAATGGAGTTATGATTCTGAAATATCTAAATATCCTATAATTGAGTTTTATCCTCCTGAAAGAGTAGAATATATTACAAAAAGAGGAAGACTTGTAGGAATAATATATAAGACAAAGAAGATAATAAATAAAAAAGAATACATGCTTTATGAAGAATATACTGAAAAAGGAATTGAATATCGTTTATATAATGATAATGGAAAGCTTGAAAATATAAAACTATTAGAAAAAGCTGAAAATACTCCATATAAACCTATAAAAAATAATGCAAATTTCCTTATGGGAAGAAAATTTTTATTAAAAGAAAGTCAAAAATATGAAAATAGAGGGAAGTCTATATTTGAAGGTAAAGTAGATAATTTTGATGCTTATGATGAAATATGGAGTCAGTGGATGCTTTCTGTAAGGAAGGGTCAAATTAAAGAATATATACCAGAAGACTTACTTCCTAGAGATTTGAAAACTGGAGTTATGAAGAGAAAAAGTGATTTTGAAAATGAGTTTATTTTATTATCTTCAACAATGGGAGAAGGTGATAAAAATAATTTAATACAAACAACTCAAGGTACTATACAACATGAAGGACTATTAACTTCATATATTACAGCTTTAGATCAATGTTTAACTGGTCTTATCAGTCCATCTACATTAGGTATAGACACTAAAAAGTTAGATAATGCTGAAGCTTCTAGAGAAAAAGAAAAAACAACACTGTATAAAAGAAGTCAAATAGTAGATAGTATGAGAAAACTTATAGAAGATATAGTAAATATTACTTTTAAATTTTACGATAATTTAAATAAAAAAGAAATAACTGATACTAAATGTGAAGTAGTATTCACTGAATATGCTAATCCTTCATTTGAAGCTCAAGTAGAAACAATAGGAAAAGCAAATACTGCTGGAATAATGAGTATAGAAGCTACTGTAGAACAACTATGGGGAGATAACAAAAAAGAAGACTGGAAAAACAAAGAAATTAAACGTCTTAAAAATGAAAAAGGTATTATGGAAGAAGTAGAACCAGCTGTCAACAAAGATAATATAGAGATTATAGAAGAAGAACAAAAAGAATAGGTAAAATATGGACGAATATGATATAGCTAAACTTTATCAAGAAATGGAGCTTGAACTTATAGCTTCTCTCAAAAGAAACTTGTTACGACATGAATCAAAAGAAATAGAAGAAAATATGGAATATCCACAGTGGCAAGCATTAAAACTTAGAGATATTCAAAGAATTAAAAGAGAAAATCAAGATATAATAGGAAAATACACATCTAATATACCAAAAGATGTAAAGAAAATAATAAAAGAAGAATATAAACAAGGAAAAAAAGAAGCAATAGTATTATTTAATGATGCTAATAGAGGTAAAAAACGATTAAATGAGAGCTTTTTTAAAACTAACAACAAAAAAGTAAAAGCTATGATAGATGAAATTAATGGGACTTTTAAAGAAGCAGAAAAAGCTATTTTTAGAATGACTAATGATGTTTATAGAAAAACTATATTTAAAGCTGGATTTTACTTATCACATGGAGTGGTGAATCTTAAACAAGCAGTAAATATAGCTATGAAAGATTTTGCAAAAAGAGGTATAAATTGTATAGAATATAAAGATGGAAGGCGAGTAAATATTGCTGATTATGCTAGAATGGCTGTTAGAACTGCATCTCAAAGGGCAAGACTTATGGCAGAGGGAGACTTTAGGAAAAGGTTAAAAAGAACACTTGTAAAAATAACAAAACATGGAACTTCATGCAAATATTGTAAAGTGTATGAACAACAAATATTAGTTGATGATGTTTATTCTGGAGGTGTTCCAGATGGCAAACATGAATTGTTATCGAGTGCCATGAGTAAGGGATTATTTCATCCTAATTGTAGGCACAAAGCTCCAACTTATTATGAAGAATTAGATGAACTAAAATATGAACAAATGGCTAAAAGTGCTACGGCTAAAGAAGAGAAAGAGAGAAAAAAAGATTTATTTAGTCAAAAAGAACAAAGAAAAAGAAGAGTAAGCCTGTTAGAAACAAATAAAATACAAGAAAAAAACAACAAAAAACATAAAAAGTATGATATAATAAAATACGAAGAAGTAGATCAAGAGATAGAAGATAGACTTCAAGGACAAAGTGATTTGATATGGGATAATTTAAATGATGAAGAGAGACATGCATTAAATCAGTATACTTGGACATTTTATACTAAAATAAATAATTATCTGAGAGATCCTTCATACATTACGGATGTACTAGAGTTAAAAAAAGTAAAAAAATGTATAAGAGGGATAGATAAAGTCCTAGACAATAATAATTTAGAAGAAAACTTAATATTATATAGAAGTGTTAGTAAAGGGGAATTTGAATATTGGAAAAATTCAGAGACATTAGAAACTTACAAAAGTACTGGTTTATATGAAAGAATTTATAAAACTTTTAATCATGGGTATAAAATAAAAATAAAAGCTCCAGTTGGAACTAAGGGATATTACATTGGAAATCATTCCGAATTTGAAAATGAAAAAGAATTCTTGTTACATAGAGGACAAAAATATAAGATATTAAGTATAAAAGAAGATATAATGGAGGTGGAAATAAATGTATAAAAATGATTTACTAGAAAGAACTCTTACTTATAATTATGAGAGTGGTATATATGTAAGTAAACAATATACTAAAGAAGAGTTAAAGGCAAAAAGAAAATATTATGAAGAACAAGAACCACCTAAAGGAATGCCTAAAAGTAGATGGTTATATGAAGTGAAAAGGCAATTTGAATTAAGAAAAGGAGCAGAGAAATACCCAGACATGGTTTTTGCAACTCTTGATTTTTTATTAAAATAATTTAAAACACTACATTATATGTAGTGCAATGTACAGTTAGATACTGTATGTTGCAGTGCATATAATATTTAAGAGATGAGTAGAAATACTTATCTCTTTTTTGTATGCCAAAAATAAGTTGCTTGTAATCTAAAAACAAGAGGCAGATGACCTTATCTGTATAAAAAGGAGATAAAATGGAAGTTGTTGACGGAGTAGAAAACAATGAAGTAGTAGAAAATAATGAAGCTACTGATACTTCGAAAAGTGAAAAAGTTAAAACACAAGTGTCAGAAAAAAAATATACTGATGAGGATGTTAATGCAATATCACTAAAAAACACAAATAAAGCAGTTGAAAAACTGAAAAAAGAATTAGGAATTGATGATGTAGAAGAAGCGAAAAAAATATTAAATGCTTTTAAATCTACTAAGCAAGATACTAAAACAGATGAGTTAAGTGTTTTAAAACAACAAGCTGAAAAAAGTATGTTAGAAGCTGTTAATTTAAGAATTGAAAATGCTTTACTTGTAAAAGGTGTTGATTCTAGTAAGTCAAGTAGAATGATGAGATTAGTTGATAAAAAAGCTATATTAGATGAAAGCGGTAATATTGATAATTCTAAACTTAATACTGAAATAGAAGAAATACTTAAGGACTTTCCAGAATTAAACAAGAAAAGTGAAGAAAAAGGTTTCACTATAGGTGGAGATGGAAAGGAAACAGAAAAAGAAAAGGTAGATCCATTAGATAAATTAAAAAAAGCAATGAAGCTAAAATAATAATTTATAAAGGAGATATAATATGAATACAATAGAAAAATTTAAACAAAATGCACCTCAGCTTCTTGATGCGGTGTATAAAGCAGAAGCGAAGACTGCAATATTAGATACAGAAGAAGAATTAGTACAAGCAGGAGCTAATGCTAATGAAATAATAATACCTATGATAGACATGGATGGGCTTGGAGATTATTCAAGAAATTCAGGTTATACTGATGGTGATGTTAAATTAACTAACCAAACTGTACCATTTGATTATGAAAGAGGAAGAAAGTTAAAAGTAGATAGAATAGATAATGAAGAAACAGCAGGAATTGCTTTTGGAAAACTTTCTGGTGAATTTGTTAGAACTAAAGTTGTTCCAGAAGTTGATGCAATGAGATTTGCTAAATATTCAAGCTTAAATGATATAACTAAATTAACACCTGTTACATATACTAAAGGTGAAGAAATTCTTGAAGCAATACAAGATACTTATTCTCAAATGACAGAAGATGAAGTAGGTGAATCAGAAAGAATTTTATTCATAACACCTACACTACTTAAGAAAGCAAAACATGTTTCAAAAATAACTAATACAGATATTTTAGAAAATTTTGCGGAAGTAGTTGAAGTACCACAAAGTAGATTTTACACTAAAATTCAACTATTAAATGGTAAAGATAGTGGAGAAGAAAAAGGAGGATATAAACCAGCAAGTGATGGTAAGAAAATTAACTTTATGATAATTCACAAACCAGCAGTACTTCAATATGCTAAACATGCAAACATCAAAATATTTACAGCAGACCAAGATCAAGACGGAGATTTCAATAAGATGTTATATAGAATATATTCTCTTGAAAATGGATATAAGAATAAGAGAGCTGGATTTGCTTTATCACATCAAGCATAAGATGAGGAGGAATTAATATGACAATAGTAGGATGGTCACCAGAAGATGACAAATTAAATGCTATAACAGCAGTAGAACCTACAGAAGACAATAAAGACAAAATAAATACATCAAAAGGTAAAACAAAAGAAGCAGTTGAACCTGCAGAAATAGAACCTATAATTGAAGAATAGAGGTGATATATGCTTTACCTGAATATTGAAGAATACAAAAATAGGGGAGGTAAACTTGATATACCTCCTTATATTTTTGAAACAATACAAGATATAATTGATGATTTAACATTTAATAGAATAGTTTATATAGGATATGATAATTTAACTGATTTTCAAAAGGAATGTTTGAAAAAATGTATGTTTGTAAGTACTGAATTTTATTTTAATAATAAAGAGTTATATGAACAAACAATAAATTTGAAGAGCTATAGTGTAGGAGATATATCAGTTACTTCTGAAATAAATGAACAAATAATAACAGAGATTAAAAAATATAAGATACCTTACTTAGCTTACAGTAATTTAAAGAAAACAGGATTAATGAGAAGAGGTTTTAAATGGTAGAGAAAATAAAAAAGCTAGGATTCTTGGATTTTTTAGCAAATAAGGAATGTGAAATTACAATATATAGTGATGAGATATCTGAAGATGGAGATTTCAATAAAGTATTGAGTATTAATAAACAATGTATTTATCAAGAAAAAACAGAGAGAAGACTAGAGCCTAATGGAAAAGAAATTATACTGAATGGAATCATATTAGTCAAGGGAGATTTGAACCCAATTATAAAAACTTTATCTATGGGTAAAGTAAAAATAGGAAGTAAAGAATATACGATACATAAAGGGTATAGAATTTTTAATCCAGATGGAACAGTGAATCATACAAAATTGGAGATAATATGAAAATTAGTAAAAAAATCAAACAAAATGTTATTGATGAAATTAATGCTTATGCACTTGATGCTTTACTAGAAACAGCAGATGCAGTTCAATCTGATTTATTAGATTCTCAAACAATACCTTTTGACACACGGAATATTAGAAGAAAGTATCTTTGTAGATGATACTCATATTGAAAAAGGAAAAGCAATTATTGGAGTAGACACACCATATGCTAGAAGAGTTTATTTTCATCCAGAGTACAACTTCAAAAAAAATAAAAATCCTAATGCTCAAGGTATGTGGTTTGAAACTTATATATCAGGAGATAAGAAAAATTATGCTAATGAATTGTTTAAAAAATTCATGAAAGGAAAAATATAATGTTATTAGATAAATATAGAGATTATTTTAAAGAAAAGTACAAATGGCAATATTCTATCTCTATAGGAAAGATAGATAATAATAAAGAAAAAATGATAACCTTTTATAATTCTAAGAGAGTAATGAAGAATGAAGGATTCATAAATGATAAAAAAACAAAAATAAAACCAATAACTATTTTATTAAAATATGGAACTAATTATAAAGAAGCTTCAGAAGAAGCTACTAAAATACAAGAATTTTGGAATTTTAGAAATTTCAATATAGATAACTATCAAATATATTCAAATCTTTTGTATTCTGAACCTATAGAATTAGGAGCAGATGATAAAGGAAATTATGAATTTTCATTTGAAGTAGATTTAATAGAAAATGAAAGGAAGGAGAATTAATATGCCAGAACCAAAAGTTATTAAATCTGGAGTATTTCCAGTAAACAATTGCACAATAGAATTAGGAACAAAAAAGACAGGCGATGTATGGACATATGTTAAAGTTGCAGAAATGGAAAAAGGAAACATATCAATTGAAACTGGTATTGAAACATGGACTGCAATGGAAAATGAAGGATGGCAAAGTGCACTTGCTACAGCAAAGAAAGTTACTTTCAATTTAGCAGGTAAGAGACACTTGGGAGATCCAGGAAATGATCATTTAGCAAGCCTTGCTTTAAAAAATGGGGTAGATGCTTATACTGCACTTAAGGTAACATTTCCTAACAAAGATGTCTTTGAAATGGAGGCAGTGGCTGATGTTAAAGACTTTATGGGACGGAGATTCTACAAATGTAGCACCTCTATCTGCCGATTTAATATCACATGGAAAGCCTAAATATACAGAAGGAGCTTAATTTTATTTAAAGGGGAAAATATCATTCCCCTATTTTTTATTATAAGGAGAAGAAAAAATGAGAATATTAGATACAAAAATTTTACCAAAGGAAAAAAGAGAAAAACCAAAAATAAAAGTTTTGGATAAACTTTATGATGTGGATAACACTAAAAAGACATATGATAAACTTTATGAATTAGAAAAGAATACAGAAATATCAGTAATAGAAAAACAAGACACATTGTTAGAGTTACTGTTAGGTAAAAAAGCACTTAAGGAAATATTAGATTTAGATTTAAGTAATGAAGAATATAAAAATTTAGTGAATGTCGTAATTGCATCTGCTACAGGTCAAAAACTGGAAGAAATAGAACAAACAACAGAAAAAAAGTAAATTGCGACTATTATTATGATGATAAATATGATTGGAATTTAATAGTATCAAGTTTTTTGGAACAATATAATATAGATTTGCTAGAAGAATATGACACTATTACTGTTGAAAAATATAATATGTTAATAACTGGAATATCACCTAACACAGCACTTCGGAAGAATCATTTCAATAAGAGCAGAAAAAGATGAAAATATAATAAAAAATATGTCAGAACATGAGCTTAGAATTAGAGAAGAATGGGAAAATTTTAGAGTTAAAAATATGACTGAGGAGGAAAGCAACGATAAATTAGAAAAAGCAATGTATATCTTCAAAATGTTAGCAAGTAACAATGACTAATATAGGGGGAAGTATATGAGTAAAAGTGTAGGTGAGGTAAGTATTGATCTGACATTAGATGATAAAGGATTTTCTCGAGTATTAAATAATGCTATGAAACAATCTGAAAACTTTGCTAGTAACACTATGAATAAAATAAGTGGATACATAACAAAAGCTTTCGCAGTAGGATCTATTTTAGCATTTGGAAAAGCAAGTGTTGATACAGCGAATGAAAGTCAATCAGCATGGACAGGTTTAAATTCAATAATATCAGGACAGAACAAAAGTTTTTCTAAAGCTCAAAGTTTTATAAATGATTACATTTCTGATGGATTGGTTCCCCTTAATAATGCAGTAACTACTTATAAAAATTTATTAAGCAGAGGTTATGATACATCACAGATTGAAAATATAATGAATGTATTTAAAAATACAGCTGCCTTTGGAAGACAGTCAAATTATTCAATGGGTGAAGCTATACAGTCAGCTGCTGAAGGTTTAAAAAACGAAAATTCAGTATTAGTTGATAATGTTGGGGTAACTAAAAATGTTGCTAAAATGTGGGATGAATATGCTAAAAGCATAGGAACTACAGCAAATAATCTTACTCTAGCGCAAAAAAGACAAGCTGAAGTAAATGGAATCATAGAAGAAAGTAAATTCCAGATGGGAGACGCTAAGGCATATACTGAAACTTATGCAGGTAGAATGGCACAACTTAATAGTGCATTTGTGAATTTAAAAACTGCGGTTGGTAATATTATTGCTCCAATTGCTCAAATGTTTATACCAGTGCTTACTATGGCATTTAATGCAGTTACTAGATTTTTTAATGGAATAGGTCAATTGTTGGCAGTATTTGGCATAAAATTCCCTAAAGTTATACAAGGAGAGACTAAGAATGCTATTAGTGGAATTTCTTCAGGATTAGGTAAAGCTACAGAAGGAATGAAGGGAGCAGGAAAACAAGCAAAGAAAACAGCAAAAGAAATAAATAATGCTTTTGCTAGTGTTGATGATCTTAATGTTTTCAAACTACCTGATAAGCCTGAAACAAATTCAAATGTAGGTAGTGGAAATTCAGGGACAGGGACAGATACAGGAGCACGGAGCAGGTATAGGCAATTTAGGGATTGATCCTAAAGGAGCAGACGAATTATCAGGTTGGGCTGTCAAATTCAAGTCACAAATGGAGGATATATTTAATACTATAGCAAATACTAATGTTTGGAAATCTATGCTTACATCTGGTGAAAAAGTATTTAATACAATACTTGATAAAGGAAAAAGCTTCTTTAGTTCATTTAAAGGGATTTTTACATCTTTAGGTGATGCTTGGACTGATACTATAAAAGATAGAGCCCCAGAATTTGATAACGCCTTTTCAGAATTAATAATAGGTGCAGGTGATATTATTAATAGCAGGATCAAGCTTTTAGTTGCACCATTCGAAGGATTCTTCAGTGGAGTAGATACTGCATTAAAAGAAAGGGCACCAGAACTTACTAATAGTTTTTCCGATATAATGTTACCATTGGTTGAATTTATCGGTAAAATATTTCAAGAAATATCAATACCTATTGATCAATTTACAGAAGATTTTAAATTAGGATTTAATGATTTAGGAATAACTGTAACTAATTTTATTACAGATGTTTTAACTGGGATAGCAACTCATATGCCTGATATCATGGGTAATCTTAATGTACTTAAAGATGGATTTGTTAATACATTTAGTCAAATAAGTTCTATTGTGGGACAAATGTGGAATGATTTTACAAGAAGTATTAGAGATACATGGGATAAATATGGTAAAGGTATTAGTGATGAAATTGGAAAGTTTATGGTTAATATTACAGATCATTTTAAGAAGATATGGACAGATATTTTAGAACCAGTTATAAAACCTTTCTTAGAAGAATTTAAAAGAGCTTGGGATGAATCTTTAAAACCTGCAGTTGATAATGTTATGAATTTTATAGGAAAACTCATTCTAGGGGCATTACAATTGTATAATGGCTTTATAGTACCTATAATGGGATATTTAAGAGATGAGCTTGCTCCTATATTTAGAGAAGTTTTTACTATAATAGGAGGTGTAGTTAATACAACATTTAGGTTAATAGGGGATTTAATCAGCTCAGCTTCAAGATATTTTAGTGGATTGATTGATTTCATATCAGGAGTATTTACTGGTAATTGGAGAAGAGCATGGGAAGGTATAAAAGATATGTTTGGAGGTATATTTGGTTCAATAGGTGCATTGGTAAAAGCACCGATAAACCTTATTATTACAGGAATAAATAGTTTTTTAGCTGGAATAAATCACATCAAAATACCTGATTGGGTTCCTGGTATTGGAGGAAGAGGTTTTCATATGCCAAGACTTCCTTTACTTGCAAATGGTGGTTATGTAAGAGCAAATAGTCCTCAACCTGTTATTATAGGTGATAATAAGCGAGAAGGTGAAATAGTAGCACCTGAAAGTAAAATTGATCAAGCGGTAGCAAGAGGAATTGAAAGGGCAAATATAGGAAACGGATCACCTAAAGAGTATGTAATAGTATTAGATGTGAGATATGAAGATGGAAGAAGAATTATAAAGAAAATAAATGATGTTACTAAAGAAGAAGGAGAAGTATTATTAATACAGTAGGAGGTTTTACATGGAAAAAGATTATGTTGTAGTTATAGGAAATGATAGATTAGTAGTAGATGAAATAAATCCAGAATTTGCAATTCAAGACTCAAAAGCATCAGGTCGTGGAGAAGATCTTACTATGTATAGAGAAATATTAGGAGGAATAAATAAATTTACTTGTAAATTAAATTATCCTTATGGAGAGCGATTGAATATTATAAGAAAACTTAGCAGAACACCTATAGTTACTATTGATATATATAATCCAATGGAAGGAAAAAGAAGAAAAATGAAAGTAAGCGTTAAATGTGAAAAAATTAACACTATAAAAATTTCAGGAATAGAGTATGCAAAACCATTAGATATTAGTTTTACACAAATGGGAAAGGATATTATATGATTGAATATTGGAATAAGCTTGCAAATGATGATGTTATAATAACACAACATAGACTTACAATAGGAAATAAGGTTTACGAAGATGGGATATTTAAAAGTTTCCCATCTTTTAAACATATTTCTAATAAATATATAGGAGGATTTCCAAGTAAGACTTGTGAATTTATTATTTATAACCATGATGAAGATATAGATATAAAAGGTAAAGAGATTTTATTAGAAATAGGTCATAAAATTGATGACGATATAGTTTGGTTCAAAACAGGTTATTTTAAGATTATAGATACAATTTCAGACAAGAGTGCAAAAACTATTAAATGTACAGGAGAAGACAGAACATATTTATTTAATGATAAATATAAAAGTGATCTAAATTGGGAAAATAGACATACAGGAAAAGAGATAATAGATGAAATATTAAAAAAAATAGGAATTGAATTAGATGGAAATTTCACATTTGAGAGTTATAGTTTTTTAAGACCTAATTTTAAATTTAATATTTCGTATAGAGAAGTAATTTCAAAAATGGCAGAAATCTGTGGAGCTATAGCAATTATTACAAACGAAGGTAAATTGAAAATAAAAAAACAAACCAATAAAGATATTTTAGTAGAGAAAAAACATAGAATAGACTATTCATTAGAAAAGCCAAAAGGAAAAATAAGTAGAATATCTTTAGGAGTTGAAGGATATGAAGATGATTATTTAGCAGGAATAGAACAAGAAGGATATATAACTCATAGTATTGAAAATAATCCATATTGTGATTTGTATAGAGATGAAATGGCAAATAAAATATTAGAAAACCTTAAAGATATAGATATTACAGAATTTGAAATAAAAGGATTTCTTGATGATTGTTTTTTAGAATTAAACGATAAAATAAGAATAAAAGGAAATGATGATAATATTACAGATATAGTAGTATTAGGAATAGAAAATCCAGGTACATTCAGAAGTAAAGTGTATTGTAAGATTGAAGAAAGTAAGAAAAAAGAATATACGATAGCAGGATCTGTAAAAGAAGACTTAAAACGTGTAAGTTTAAAGGTTAATCATATTAAAGATGAGATAACAGCAGAAATCGCTAAAGTAACAGAAAAAGCAAACGAGCTTACAAAGTTTCAAGCAGATATTGAAGGCCTTAAATTATGGAAGGAAGCACAAATAGATCTTACAGACCACAGAAAAGGTATAGGAACAATTACAACAAAAGAAGCAGAAGATTTTAATATAGTTAAGTATTAAGCAGAAGGTGGGACTGTTTATAGATATATAGAAGGATTATATCCATCAGAAGAACTATTCCCATCAGAAGATTTATTCATGCCTGAAAAGGTAGGAATGGAGGAAATAGAATGATAACGATAAAAGTATATAAAGGAAGTAATACAAGTTCTGAATTTAAAACTTATAACCTTGATAATGATAAATTAAAAACATTTGAAACTTATAATGATTTTATGAGTGTAAATGAAAAAGGTGAATACACAATAGAAAGATGGATACATATTAATGAATATGGTGGATACACAATAGAAAAGAAAATAGAAACAGGAAAAATAGAAAATTTTTCATTATATGAAGGTATAAATGTTATTGAGATAGATTCAAGGAGAAGTCAAACAGAGATAATATATATAATAGAAAATCCATATACAAAAGCAATGGGTGTAGAAATAAAAAATAAAATACAAATAAATAATCAAGGTATTATGCAAGAAGTAAGCAAGAAAGTTGGAAAAGATGAAATAATATCAAGGATTAATCAATCACCTGAAGAAATAAAATTAAAAGCTAGTAAGATAAAATTTGAAGGTATGGTTACAGCTAATAATAATGTTAGTATAGATGAAAATGGATTCATTAAAGCAAAAGGAATATTTGATGAAAGAGGATCTTTCACTATTTTAACATCTCCTGGATATAGAAAAAGTGTAAAGGCAAATGATACTCAACAAATGCAACTATATGATTGTGACTTTTGTAGTATAGATTTTTTATATGAAAGAGAAATATCACCAGAACCAGATGGAACAAATGTAGCACAAGATAGAATAATGTTAACAAATGGATTGCATTTAGAAGTTATTATGCCAGCTGGATTTACTCCTACTGATATGAGAGTACAATTAAGTCACAAACCTAAAAAATGGTATGATAGATTATCTGGTGACTTTATCTGTGTAGGAAATACAAAAGGAGCTTGTTTATATTCAAAAGGCGATTATAATACTTTCGATTATAAAGCTTTTGAAAGAGGAGATGATTATTTGATATTAAATACTGATGATCAGATAAAAAAAGGATTTGGAGATAAAGAATATGTGGATTTTAATGGATACCAAACAGTTATATCGAAAAATTTAATAAATGATTTAGTTTATGATAAAGATACAACAAAAATTAGAAATGTTAAAGTGGTTGTTGCACCACGTTCACCGAGATATAGAGTTGGAGCTAGATTAGCACAAGGAGCAACTCAATGGTTTCCTAATACTATTAGAAATGATGTATTACCTTTTCAAGGAATACTAACTCCGCAGTTTATAGTTATGGGATACTACAAAGATATGGGAGGCAATTAATGAAAAAGATTGAATTTAAAAATTTACCAAGTAAAGAAACACCGATTTCTGCATCTAATTTGAATTTATTACAACAAAATATTGAAGAGGAAATCAATAAAAAAGTTACTAAAGAATATGTTGACAGTAATAAAGCAACAAAAGCAGAAGTTGAATCAATAAAAAACAATTATGTAAAAAAAGGTGTATTAAGTATTTATGGAAATAATAGTCAAACGATAAATGCAAAAGATCCGAATGGGAGAAAAGTTGTTTTTAATTCTATAAAAAAAGATATAGGGGGAATAGCAATTTTACAAGCAGACGGAGCTTTGAAATTTAAAAAAAATTGTACAGTAGCCATAAGTTATAATTTATTTGTTGATTGTATATCAGGTTATGTACGATCTTACATTTATACATATAGAGGGACACAACTTACAACTTTATCTGATACACTTTTTAATGCTACAAGTTCATTTAAAGCATTAAACGTAGCAGGTGTAATACATGACTTTCAAAAAGATGATACGTTATTTATTGATATATCTCAATCTGAAGGGAATTTACTTACAGTAAGAGGTGGATATGCAAATAATAATTTTACATTGATAGAAATATAGAAAGGAGGTGATATAGTGGAAAAACACATTACACAAATATTTTTAGGAATAATTGGAGGTATAGCTTATATATTAGGAGGATTTGATAGTATATTAGTAACACTTATTACTTTTATGATAGTAGATTATATAACAGGAGTACTTAAAGCTATAAGACTAAAACAGTTAAATAGTCAAATAGGAGCTAAAGGTATAGTTAAGAAAATAGGTTATTTAGTTATTGTAGTTATAGCAGTGAAACTTGATTCAATGCTAGGTAATACAAACTATATAAGAAATTTAGTTATATTTGGATTTATATCAAATGAAGGAATATCTATACTAGAAAATGCAACACTTTTAGAAATTCCAATACCTGATAAAGTAAAAAGTGTACTTAAGCAATTAAAGAGTACAGAGGTAGAAAATGCTGAAATATCAAAAAAAAACGACTAACGAGAATCGATTTTAAGGCAATAAAAAAATAAAATAGTATAAATATATACCTTGATTTTCAAGGGAAAAGAGGGAAAAAATGGAAGAAGTAAGAAAAATAACAGGGACTAAAGAATTTGAAGAAATATCAAGAAAAAAGATACAAGAATATTATAAAAAAGAAGGAATTGAATTAGATAAAGATAATGATATATTTGTAGTATGGCTAGCTAAAGCTTTAGGTAATACAAAAGGAGTATTTATTACAAATAAGATGGATAAGAAGTTATATGAGATTACATATAACGGACAAAAGAATGAAATGTATTTAGACGCTTATATAAAAGAACAAAATATATTAATAAAAAATGACGAATTCTAATTAAAAGAGTTGAGTAAAGTTGAGTAGCGTTGAGTAAAAGTTGAGTAGAAAGGAAAAAATAAATATGATAATAAAACAAATGCCTATGTTGCAATCAAAATATAAAATTAAATGTCCATATATAACAGATAAGATAGGTATAACAGTACACAATACAGCAAATTCTGCACCAGCAGTGAATGAAATAAGATATATGATAAATAATGATATGCAAGTTAGCTATCATGTAGCAGTTGATGAAAACGAAGTTATTGAATGTATACCTTTTAATAGGAATACATGGAATGCTGGTGATGGAAAAGGAAAAGGTAATATGAATACTATTTCAATTGAAATATGTAGAAGTACTAGTGAAGATGAAAGCTTATATGATAGAGCAGAAGAAAATGCTATTGAATATATAGCTAAATTATTAAAAGAAAGAGGTTGGGGAATAGATAGAGTATACAAACATCAAGATTGGAACCATAAATACTGCCCTCACAAAATATTAGAAAGGGGTGAATGGAATTTATTCAAATCTAAAATTCAAAATAAATTAGATGGAAATACTAATGTAACACAACAAATAAATACAAATAATGAAGGAGGAGATGAAGTGAGAATATATAGAAATGGAAGTACACCTGAACCAGTATATGCTGATAATACTTTTACAAATAAAATAGGAGAATTAAATCCAAGGGAAGTTGTAAAAGGAATTAGTATAGAAGATAATGTTATAGTATACTATACAGTTGATGGTACAAATAAAAAGAAAGCAGGCTTTGTTAAATGGAAAGATGGGTTACAATAAAATATCATGGATAGATTAAAGGGAGCAATTAAAAGCTCCCTTATTTTTTTGTGCTAAAAAAATAATATTAATTACTGTCTGCTTGCTGTCTATTACAAATTAATAAAAGAAAAACCTTGATAATTCAAGGCTTTCCAAGACTTATAATTGGAGCGGGTGGAGGGAATCGAACCCTCACTATCAGCTTGGAAGGCTGGAGTTCTACCATTAAACTACACCCGCAACTCAAGTATGAATTAATTATACATTTAATAAAAATAATTGTCAACAACTTTTTGTAAAAAAAATGAAAAAAGTAAATTTAAAATAAATCTGAAAATTGAATAGTTAAACAAAATATGTTAACATATAATGAAGGAGAGACTATGATAGAAAAAGAAAGTTATATATTAGATGAAGGTTTTTTAGGAACAAAAGCATTATTTACAAAAAAGAATAAGTTTTCATTTTCATTATTTTTAGATAGAAATGAGGAAACAAGAAGATCTTTTAAGGAATTAGAGAAAATATTAAAAGAAGAAAACATAACATTAAAAAGATTATATACACCAAATGTATATCATATAACAAGAGTTATAGATATTGATGAACTTCCAGAAGATAATTTTAAGAGTGCAGATTATGATGGAATACTTTTATCAACAACAGGTGATAAAAGTGATGCAATAATTACAAGAGATTTAAGTAAAACTTTAACAGTAATGCCAGGTGATTGTTTAGTAATCGCTTTAATTGATGAAAAGGCTGGAATAAAAGGAATATTACATGCAGGCTGGAAAGGTCTTATAGATGGAGTTATTGTAAATACAATAAATATGTTTAAAGAAAAAGGAGCAAATGTTAATAACATAAAAGGATTATTATTTCCAAGTGTGAGTATGAATTGTTATGATTTGGGAGAAGATGTAATATCAAGGTTTAGAGATTTTGCTAAAGAACTTGGATTAAATGAAAAAGATGTAATATCATATAATAAAGAAAGAGAAAAGTATAATATTGATTTAAGAAAACTTGCACTTACACAAATAAAGAAATTAGGAATAAAAGATGAAAATATGTCTGTTATGGAATATTGTACATATTCTAGTAAAGATGAAAAAGGAAATCTTAAATTCCATTCACATAGAAGAGATAGGACATTAAGTATGAATATGGCATTATTTTTAGGGAAAGAATAAGCATTAGAGCTATATATTATTAGATAAAGAATAGATAAAAAAAGGAATAAAAATATAAGACAAGAAAAGACACCTAACTTAGGTGCCTTTTCTATTACCATTCGAACCAGTGTTCTGATTGGTTTGAACGGTAATAATCATAATCATAATCAAAATTATAGCTGTTTCTAGCTACCCAATGTCCTGTATATCTGATACGACCAGCATATCTATCCCATAAGGCAGGATCTCCTTGGGATGTAACTGTTAAACAATACTTGTTATCTCCTGCAATAGAGACACAATTTTGAGTAATTGCTGTTGCATCATAAATTTGTTCGCTTCGTACATTATTTGGATTCCCATTAACAAACTCGACCTGTAAAATATAGAAACTACCACGATTTCTAAAAACAGCATACCCTCGTCCATTCATTATGAATGGGACACTGTCATATTGGGAATCAGTTATATCTCCAACATTATTATAATGTCTATTGTTGTTATTATTTCCCCAATAATCCCCACTTCTATCTCTTCTACGACCGAAGTTGATATTAAGGGAACCATCAACATTAATTCTTGTTTTTGCAACCGCAAAACTATTTAGCAATAAAAATAATGCTGCTAATATAACTCCTCTTACTAATCCTTTTACAAAATTCCGATTAACTGTTTTGATCATCTTTGATCATCTCCTCTTCTTTTTTAATTTTAAAATTTTTTAATATTACAATTAACTATTTATACGTAAATTATAACATGTATTTATAGATTATTCAATAGATTTTTAAAAATTATGTAAACTTTTTTTTACTTTTTGCTTTATAATTATCTAAATATATGGTATAATATATTTGTAGTTGAATAGGAGGTGTTGTATGTTTGATAATGAAATTATATTAGAGAATTTATCTAGAACAATGGAGATGGAAGATCAGAT
>ERZ773035.387-NODE-387-length-36974-cov-41.364338_pt1 | contig 36974 bp, 37 predicted proteins | sample MGYA00511487_ERZ773035 | MGnify/ENA primary metagenome ERZ773035 (study PRJEB29015, sample SAMEA2737985) | human oral metagenome | biome: human oral; feature: human-associated habitat; material: dental | place: China | collected 2024 ...
ACAGCAAGAAAGAATAAAGTGCTCTATTGTGTTTTATCATATTTTTCAAGCGTTGCAGCATATTTTATTTCCATGTGTGATCTAGCTTCGTCACACCGCCCCAACGACCGTGCTTATAGTCACGCTGAACAGAAAAATGAGGACCTTCTTCTATAAAAGCTATGGTATCTATATCCCGTTTTCCAGTTAATCCAGCTTTTATGAAATAATCCCCTTCGTTAAGATTCAGTTTTACAGTATATTCTGCCTCGTTGATATTCTTAATTTTATATTTATCCTGATATGTATTTGGACCAAATACATATTCGCCATTCTCTCTAAATATAGCAACTCCAACATTTTTAACGTCAGGATAATTCCAAGATAATTTTACTGTGATAATTTCATTATAACCAAAAGAGCTAGTTTCATTACCCTGACTGTCATACAATCTCACATCAAAAGGAGCTAGTGATCGATCAAAATTATGCGATTTTGCATGTTCAGCTTCGTTGCTTCTACTATAAGCAGCAGCAACCACATGAGGTTTTCCCTGAAGTTTAATTTTACCATCCTCTAATAGCACTGCTTTATTACAGAATCGTTCAACAGCTCCCATGTCGTGGGTAACTAAGATAACAGTCTTTTTTTCACGCTTTAGTTTATCGAAGTATGCGTAGCATTTTTTTTGAAAAGCTTCATCACCAACTGCCAACACCTCGTCAAGCATTAATATGTCACCTCTTGCTTTTATCGCAATAGAAAATGCTAGCCGAACTTGCATACCGCTTGAATAATTCTTTAACCGCTCCTCCATAAATCCGTGCATTTCCGCAAAATCAACAATCTCATCATACATCAAATCGACTTCTTTTCGACTAAATCCTAAAAGAGCGCCATTCAAGTATACATTGTCTCTGCCGGATAATTCAGGGTTAAAACCAACACCCAACTCAATAAATGGAACGAGCTTGCCTCGAGTATGAATATTACCTTCGTTTGGAGTATATATTTCTGCAATCAGCTTCAGTAAAGTACTTTTACCAGATCCATTTTTACCAACTATTCCAAAAAAGTCACCTTCTTTAACAGTAAAAGATACGTCTTTTAATGGAGTAAAATCCCGATAACCTTTTTTTCTTAGTAAGAAGCCCACTATTCTTTGTTTGAGCATTGTTACTGATTCGATCGGGATTCTAAAAGTTTTTGTTACACCGACAACCTCAACTGCATTATTATTCGCCATCTAAATATCCTCCGCAAAATATCGTGATCTTTTAGAAAAATAATAAGTTCCTAATAATACCGTAATCAATATTATTAGCCATGGTATAATAATCCGCCAATCATGGATTAGGTCAGTTATTCTTATAATCGAACCATCCTGATTTATTAAAGCATATCGAGCATCTTGAATAATTTGTGTTACTGGATTTATAAATAGAAGCTCTGCTGCCGCACGACTACGCTCTAATGCCATTTGTAGCGGATAGATAATTGGTGCAGCATAAAAGGCTGCTTGTAAGAATATTTCCCAAATATAGCCCGTATCTCGATACTTAACGTTAAATACAGACAATAATAACGCTATACCAAGCGAGAATACATACAGCTCAGCTACAAGTGGAATGATCAACAATGCTGACCAAGAAAGGTTTACCCCATTTAATAGTATAAAGACCAAAACCACACCTAAATTAATAAATAAATTAATTAAAGAAGATATCGTTCCCGATATTACAATAATATATTTAGGAAAGTTTAATTTTCTAATCAAATCCCCCCTATTAACAATAGACCCTAGCCCGTTACTTGTCGCCTCTGTAAAAAATGACCACAAAACTATACCTAACAGCATAGTTACAGGGAAATGTGGTATACCTCTATCTAGTCGCAATATATGTACAAAAACGATATAAAGAATGGCAAATAAAAACAATGGCTTTAGTACACTCCAAATATAGCCCAAAACTGATCCTTGATATCTTAATTTAAAATCTGTTACGACAAGTTCTCGTAATAATATAAAGTTCTTACGACCTAAAAAATTTAAAGACCTCCACATGACTATTCTAGTATATAATAGTTAATGTATTATGAATAGACTTGCAATTATTGTTCTAAATTGGAATGGGTCTGATGACGCCATAGAATGTGTTAAATCATTAGCTAAGCAAACTTTAAAGCCTACTATTATCATCGTGGATAATAATAGTAGCGACAATTCTGTTTCTGTATTTGAGAAATATATTTCAATACATAAAAGAGAAGAAATTACTTTAATTAAAAACCCACGAAACCTAGGGTTTGCTGGCGGAATTAACACCGGATTGGTTTATGCGCGTAAACAAGGATTTGAGTATATTGGTGTACTTAATCCTGATGCTATTGCTGACAAAAAATGGTGTCAAGCACTTGTCGACGAACTGTCAAGCCAGCCAAAATGCGGTATTGCAACTGGTATTTTACAGCGGCGCAACGGCAAGACGCTTGATACAACTGGCGACTTTTATACCACCTGGGGACTGCCTGGTCCACGAAACCGCGACGAGCCTGTTGAAAATGCGCCGAGTAAGCCTGGCGAGGTTTTTGGCGCGACTGGCGGCGGAGCGATTTATCGCGCGGCAATGTTTGACGATATCGATATGTTCGACGAGGACTTTTTCATGTATTACGAAGATGTCGACCTCAGTTTTCGCGCCCAACTAGCCGGCTGGAAGGTCCGCTTTACACCCAAAGCCATTGCTTATCACAAGGTTGGCGCCAGCAGCAAAAAAGTACCTGGCCTGGCCGTCTATAACACCTTCAAAAACTTACCGTTAGTTTTCATTAAAAACGTTCCAGGAAGGCTGTTTTGGTATATTGGCCTGCGCTTTTTCTTAACATATTGGCTAATTTTCGCCAGCGCCATCCGCCACGGTAACGGCTGGCCAGCTTTCAAAGGTATATTAGCCTCAATAATTCGTAAGCCCGCTGCTTACCATAAACGCTGGTCTATTCAAAAAAACCGCAAAGTTTCCATCGACTACATCCACAGTATCATCCACGATGGGCCGTTACCCAATCAAACCGGACTGCTGAAATTTAAGCGCTTTTTCAGGATAAAATAATACACTCAAAATCATGAAATCAATCACCCTCCTCATCCCCGTCTATAACGAAGAGTCTGTTCTCCCGCAGCTTTTTAGCAGGCTGGACGAGCTTGCAAAATCTACTCCCAATTACCAATTTGAGTTTCTGTTCATCAATGATGGCAGTATCGATGAATCTTTATCTATTATTACCAATCAAGCCCAGAAAGATACGCGCATCAGCTACATTAATCTGTCGCGCAACTTCGGTAAAGAGATAGCGATGCTTGCCGGAATTGACCACGCCAAAGGCGATGCTGCCGTGATTATTGACGCTGATTTACAAGATCCGCCAGAATTAATAAAAGAGATGATTGCCTACTGGGAAGATGGTTATGATGATATTTATGCTCGCCGCAGCAGCCGGCAGGGCGAAACTTGGCTAAAGAAAAAGACCAGCCAGTGGTATTACCGAATCCTCCAAAAATCGACCAGCATTCCTATTCAGGTTGATACCGGCGATTTTCGCTTGCTGGATCGGCGCTGTATTGAGGCGCTGCGGCAATTTCGCGAATCCCAGCGCAACACCAAAGCGATTTTTAGCTGGATCGGCTACAGAAAAAAGGAGATTTTTTACGACCGCGACCCCAGATTAGCCGGCCAGACTAAATGGAATTATCGTAAATTAATCAACTTGGCCATCGACGGTATCACTAGTTTTACCACCGCGCCGCTGCGGATGGCTACCATTTTTGGGTTTATTATTTCCTTCGTGGCTTTCTGCTGGATTATCTATCTTTTAGTTCGCCCTTTGTTCGGAGTTCCGACTGGCGCCGGCTACTCTTCCTTAATGGCAGTCATTCTGTTCTTAGGCGGTGTTCAGCTATTATCATTAGGAATAATTGGCGAATACGTCGGCCGGATATTTATTGAGACTAAAAATCGACCGTTATATTTAATTGAGGAATATCATGCAGGAAATCGCAAAAAAACACGCCGATAAGCTACGTTTTGCTATTGTCGGCAGTATTAATACGGCGCTTGATTTCAGCATCCTTTTTATCTTAACGATGCTTTTTAATGTCCCGAAAGAATTAGCCAATTTTATATCAACATCTGTTTCTTTTTTGTTCTCATTCTTTGCTAATAAAAAATATACTTTCAAATCAACATCTAAAAACTTAAAAAGACAGTTTCTATTATTTACTATCGTCACGCTATTTGGTTTATGGGTCATTCAAACGATTATTATTACCACCATCACGCCAGTATTCACAAATCTTGGCGTAAATAGACCAGCAGCCTTACTTATTAGCAAGTTAATCGCCACCGCCGCCAGCCTTATTTGGAATTACACCCTCTATTCCAGAGTAGTTTTCAAAAAACCTAAGAACTCTTCTGACTAATAATCAGCTGGCGATCTCGGCCTTCGCCCTCGGAGTGTGTCTCAATATCGCTATACTCGCTCGCCAAATGATGCACTGTCCAGCGATCAGCCGCATTTAAATTGACGATCTTCGATTCACCAGTCCGCCGAACTTCCTCAATCCAACCGCGCGCCTTCTCAATAATTTTCTCAGCGTGCTGTTTTTTATAATCAGCGATGTCCAAATTCACCCGAACAGCCGATGCTTTTTTATGATGAAGTGCTGTCGATAAAAGTGTTTGGATACTCCTCAATGTTTCCGCACCCCTGCCAATCAAGATACTACTCCGCTCACTGCGTGGAATTGAAGCTATAACGATACCATCCTCAATCTTCACTTCAACTTCCAAATTTAAATCAAAGAATGTCAGTAAATCCTCTAAATACTTTTTTACAAACTCAACCGTTTCAATTTGGTCCATAATTCCTCCTTAACCCTTAGCCTTGATCCGCGTTATCCGAGCCTCTGTTGCCTGCTTAGCACGCTTCTTTGTCTTCACTGACGCTGCTGATTTTCGAGTAGTTGTCTTTTCACTAGCAATCGCCTGCATCTCCAAAGAATCCTGTCTAAGAATAATAAAATTCTGAAGATATCCTACTGCACTAGCTGTTGCCAAGTAGAGAGCTAGCGCTGCTGGTAAGTACACAATCACGAAGAACATCATCACTGGCATAAATTTCATCATTTTTCGCGTCATTATGGCATTTACCTCTGACTGATCAGCTTCTTTACCGTCACCGGCCTCAGCTAAGACGTCACGTAATTTACGTGTGTTATCAGATTGCGGAGATAGCTGCTTCGATGTTAGATATTGTAAATAAGCTGCAACTCCCGCTAAGACTAATAGACCGATAATCACACCATTTTTAGAGATAGCGTGCTGTGTTAGATCAATAATCCCTAAGAAGTTCTGGTTAAATTGATCAGGATTATTAACTAGGTTATTTGCTACTGGTAGGTTTTTTACAAAATCATAAACATATTTTCCCAGGTCTGAACGATTAGAAACAAAAATCTGCACTACTCGGTACATTGCAATTAAAATCGGTAGCTGAATAATCATAATACCCAGCGAGCCAAACATGCTTACGTTGTGTTTTTTATAAAGCTCCATCATCGCCAGGTTGCGCATTTGCGGATTTTTAACGTATTGTTTCTTAATCTTTGCCAATTCCGGCTGCATTTTTCGCATTGCTTTGGCTTGATGAAGTTGCTTCTTAATCAGCGGCCATAGCAGTAATCGTACTAAAATTGTGAAAATAATAATACTAACACCAAAATCCGGAATTAAGCTATAAATAGCCATCAATAGATTGAAAATTGGCCGAACGATAAACTCATCAAAAAAACTCATGACCTAATTATAGCAAAAATACCACTATTTATACAGTTGAGCCTGAGAGAAAAGACCTTTTATTGCCTGTTTCAATTCTTTATGTGGCATTAATAGCACCTCTGGCGAAAAAATGATAACGACAACATCTTGATTGTTTTTTAAAAATGCTAATTCCAGGCGAATAATTTCATACACCCGTCGGCGTATTCTATTCCGCCGGACTGCTGATTTTAATACTTTTTTACTAACAACTACCGCAAACCGGCTGTGATGGCGATATGGATTATTAATATATTTCACCGTCGCCAAAGATGAGCGTACTGCTTGTCCATTTTTATACACGAACTTTAAGCTGCCGTGTCCGTGAAACCGATTACACTGTTGTAACATATTTTACAATTATATCAAAAAATCCCGCCTTCATCGACGGGAGCTTTTGTTTGCTAGATTAGATAGCAATTTTTGCGCGACCCTTCAAGCGGCGGCGTTTCAGAACCATCCGACCAGCCTTTGTAGAAACTCGCGCCCTAAAACCGTGCGTTTTTGCACGATGCCGGGTGTGTGGTTGAAATGTTCGCTTTGGCATATCAGTGCTTAGTATATATTTTTTTAGCGTTTTTTGCAAGTCGCGTGATACTTTTCCACTATCACCTCTTCTTTTTCCACAAGTTTAACAGATACATTTTTTACCTGTGGAAAACTCCACCTCTGTTTTTACCTATAGTATTGTAGTCAGTGTACTACTTGTGGAAAACTCTATGTATTTGCTATAGTAAAGATAGTTAATAGAATTTGAGGGAGTAAGCTTTCGTGGATAGTCATGCAGTCTGGCAGGGTGTGTTGGGTGAGATTGAAGTAACTGTATCGTCATCATCTTTTACAGCATGGTTCAAGAATACAAAGCTAGAGATAATCTCCGATAAAGAAGTTCTGATTGTTGCTCCAAATATTTTTGCTCGCACCCAACTTGAAAAACGCTTTCATCCGCAAATCCTTGAGGCTTTATCTCATAATGGCATAAATGCTCCATCAATATCTTATAACGTTGAGTCTAGTAATAAAAAACCGCGCGTTAATCGAGAAATCACTAAAGCCGAACGTCAAACGTCATCAGCGGCGCTAATCTTGCCATCAAAAAAATCACACTCCAATAATCTTAATCCCCGCTACACATTTGACAGCTTTATTGTTGGCTCCAGCAACGATCTGGCATATGCCGCTTGTCAGGCTGTCGCTTCAAACCCTGGTAGCAAATATAACCCACTATATTTATACGGAGGTTCTGGACTTGGTAAAACTCACTTAATGCAAGCTGTTGGTAATGAAATAATTAAAAAACAACCGTCAGCCCGCGTTCTTTATATCACCACGGAGACGTTTGTTAATGAATTCCTTGATTCCATTCGCTTTAAGAAAAAAGGTTTTTCGGATAAGTATCGTAATGTCGATGTACTAATCGTTGATGATATGCAATTTATTGCTGGTAAAGAAAAGACTCAAGACGAGTTTTTCCATACATTCAACGACCTTCACCAGAATAATAAACAAATAATCATCAGCTCCGATAAACCGCCAAAAAGTATTCCAACATTGACCGATCGTTTGCGTAGCCGATTCGAGTGGGGTATGGCGATTGACATTCAAATGCCAGATTATGAAACTCGTTGTGCAATCGTAAAAGCGAAAGCAGCTCTCAGTAACGCTGAGTTGGATTCTGATGTTGTAGAATATTTAGCGACCAACTTTAAAACAAACATTCGCGAATTAGAGGGCGCATTAAACCGACTCTTAGCCTACGCAGAAATGCAAAACTTCACGCCAGACTTAATGGCAGCCGAGGGTATCTTAGGTGACATTAAACGTAGTCGTCCGCAACATGTTACCGCTAAGCAGATTATTGATAAAACTGCCCGCTATTATAATATTGATGTAAAAGATATGTGTTCATCCAGGCGCGACAAATTTATTGCTATGCCTAGACAAATTGCCATGTTCTTACTGCGCAGTGAACTAAAGATGAGTTTTCCAAAAATTGCTCAAGAACTCGGACGAAAAGATCACACCACCGCCATGCACTCAATTGAAAAGATTACCAAAGAGAGTCTCACTAACGTCAGTATTCGCGAACAAATTAATGACATTAAGGATAAAATATATGTTCATTAATTGTGGAAAAGCTGTGCAAACTCTGTGCTTTGGCAGTGAATTAGCAACATACGAATCTGTGGAGAAAAAATCCATCATCACCAGTCAGTGGAATAACAATCAATTGTCCACCACAGAAAACACAGCCAATACACAGGGTTTTCCACTTGTCTTTTCTATATTCTACCCCTGTTTGAATACATTTTTTACCCAGTTTCCACAACGCCTATTATTACTAACACTAATTAAAAATTAAGGAAAAGTATAATGAAAGTATCAGTCACTCAGGAAAAACTTGCTAAAGCACTCAATCTAATCAAGGACGTTGCATCAAGTAGGAATGAGCTACCAATATTGAATAATATTTTGCTACGTACTGATGGCGGACGCCTATTGGTTGCCGGAACAAACTTAGAGATTGCCTCTACTCAATACATCGGTGCTAAGATTGAAAAACCTGGCTCTATCACTATTCCTGCTCGCTTGGTTTCGGAATTTGTAACAAACCTACCGAGTGGAACGGTGGAGCTTGAGACTAAAGATGATCACCTTCATATTACTTCTGGCAAATTTTCATCAGTCATAAATGGCGTGGTGGCAGATGAATATCCAGAGCTGCCAACAATTGACGAAACGACAGCGATACAATATGAAATTGATGTTGAAGATTTGAAAAAAGCCATCGTTCAGACGAAAATTGCAGTTAGTTCTGATGTGACGCGGGCGGTTTTAACTGGCGTGTATTGGCACAATTACGAAGGTTCGCTGTATTTGGCGGCTACGGATGGCTATCGATTAGCGGAAAAACGCTTAGCAAAGTCAGACAGTGAGGTGTCAGCAATTATTCCTGCCTCAACTCTATCTGAGGTCAGTAAAAGTGTTGGCGAAGAAAAACAAATCACTATTTTGTTTGATGATTCCCAGGTTTGTTTCCGGACTGGTGATATGGAAATTGTTAGTCGCTTAATTGATGGAAAATTCCCTGATTATCGTCAATTGATTCCGTCAAACTCAGAGACAGAAATTATCATTAAAAAATCTGACTTTAGTCGTGTAACAAAAATTGCTGCGTTGTTCGCGCGTGAATCTGGTGGTGGAATTACGGTGACCGCGTCAAAGGAGAATTCCCTACTCTCTATCCACTCAATTGCGTCTGAGTTGGGCGAGAACACCTCAGAAGCGTCAGCGGAAATATCCGCCGATGGCCAAGTGACGCTTAATTCGCGCTACCTAACGGAGGTGTTGAATATTGTTGATGCTGATGAAATTACATTCTCGTTTAACGGTAAGCTTTCTCCGTGTGTTATTCGAGAGCAAGTAAAAAACCCTGACTACACACACATTATTATGCCGCTTAAGAGTTAGTTGAGAACGGCGATAATCTAGAGGCAGCTTCTGATAAAATCTCCTCTGGAATATCTTTAGTGTTGTAAGTAGTGTTGATAATTTGTGGGCGAGCTTTAATGATCCACTGGTTATTCTCTTTTTTCATGATAACTGTGTAAACATCACCAGAGTTCCTGTTAACCGCTGCTCGCTGATAAGTGGCTGCGTACCAATTGATATCTTTACCTAGGAGAATCTCTCGTTGTAGTATGAAGTTGGTCTGTAATTGCGGATATTTATTAAATAGCGCATGTAGAATATCACTTCTATACTCTGTCATTTTTTGTGTAATAAATTTCTGGCTGTACTCGGTTTTTATTGGTATTTCCCTACCCTTTCCTTCGACAGTAAATTCAACAGAACTTTCCTTGATTGTATTTGATTTTGATGAGTTTTTAATAATATATTGTCCATCTTGGAGTTGAATCTTAGAGTCGCCGCTTAATGCAGTTACTTCAGACGGGCGTTTATTAACAATACGATATAGCTTTGCGGATAAATTTGGTTTATCGAAAGTGATTGATATTGTATATGTCGGGCGTATAAAAAGCAGAGCTAAGATGGTTAACAGGATAATTACAGCGCTGACGATAATAATATTTCTTCGATTCATATCTACTCCGTAAATGTATTAGCGTAATTCCTAAAGGTGATATTGAGAGTTGCTGGATCAAAACCCTGCTCTTTAATTTTGTTAATGGCAGCATTTCTGTAACCTTCGGGTGCGTCAATTTCTATAATAACGCCATTTGGCTTATTTGGGTCCATCTTATAGCCGATTGAATAAAGTAAATTTTTTATTGGCAATTTCTTAATAACCGGGTTGGTTTTTTCGAGAGTCTGTTGTTCGCTAGCTAGTCTATTAGTGGTTGTCTTGTCTATCTCTGATATTTTGGAGGATGATAAAGCTTCTTTAGATGCTTCCTGCGTTAGCGGTTTTAATGAAAAAACAATTTTTAATGGTGAGCCTTGTTTCACTTCTGTGCGGATAGTTTTATCTTCAAAGCCACTTCTGGATGCCTTAAAGTCGTAAGTTCCCGGCTTTATGTGGACAACTTGAGAACCTGTTACTTTTTGATTATCAAAAGCAATCTCGGCTTTATCTGGTGAGATGAGCAAGGAGACTGGTGTAGTGTTGGTTCTCGTGGCACAAACGATTATGCCATACAGCAATACTCCCACTGATGATAAAAACAATATTTTACTGATAGCTTGCTTATTCATTATTTCTTCCTAAACCAAGTTACGCTTGGTGATGTTATACTTTCTAGTCCCGCCTTTGGTGCGTATTCGCACATTGAAGCAGAGGCAATGAGCGAGTCAAATCCATCAATTTTACCAACATAAACAAAGGTATGTCCCGGACTATGGGCGACATCGCCCGGCTGAAGATCGGCTGTATTAATTGAACTACCGTTACCGAGAGTCTGCCAATTGGCCTCCGCCCAAGCACGTTGCTTACTCGTCGGTCCAGCCTGACCATTCTTTGCACCGTAATTATAATTTTGATCAAAACCACTATCGTATAGTAAAGTTGTTACAAACCCACCACAGTCAACCCCACCACCAAAGCAGTCAGCCCCAACAAAACGGTTTTCGCTTTTTGCTTTCTCAATAGCCTCGGCGTATTCGGGTTTTTTATCGGTACGAGTTCTTGTTTCTGGCCAAGCATAGCGCTTAACGTATTCAGTAAAACTACCACCAGATGATGAGCAGTTTTCTCCACCTACTGCTAGATCTTTAAATCTTTCATAGAGCAGTTTGGCTGCGCCGCCTCGGTTTTTTATTACTTTTTGTCGAGAATCGGCTGACTTCTCAAAGTCGTCATGCCAAAATACGGCTGCCTCCTCGGTAGTTTTTAGCGTCTTTAATAATTCCCAGGCATTTTCAGCACTACCAAATCCAGAAGCGGTAACTGGTCGATTTTTACTCTCTTCTATAAGATATTCTAATTCAAAAATTAGAAGCTTGTCATTATCTTCAACGGGTATAGAGTCAATCATTCCTTTTTCATCAGGAGATCCGCCATATTCTTGACTATAATATTTAGTTAGTTCTGACGGTATACGGTTGGCGATTGTAGTGCGTCGATTTCCGGTCCATTGTGCAAGTCCCCATCCTCCATTTTCCCAGCTAAAGCTTATCTCATGCCGGGTCGGACTAAACCCTGACTCAGCCTGAATATTTCCCATTACGCCCGCTACCTGCTCGGCGCTCAGGCCGGCCTTACGTAAATATCCCCAAATCTTCTCTTGATTGTCGGCACCAGACACGCCATTAGCAGATGAGTCTGAACAAGTCACATCATCTTTTTTATACCACCGGATGTCGTTAGTAATGTAGGGTCCTGGGAAATCAGCTGCAAAGGATACTGGCTGAATAGTTATCGCAAAAGATGCCATGATACAGATAGCGACTGATATTTTTTTATACATCAGACCGATTCCTCATGTATTCATTGATTATATCTATAGGAACGCCAGTTTTCTTCAATGTATCTATTGATTTTTCGTCATTTACCCCGGTAATCACTGCACTGCTCCTCATAATAGCGTATGAATCATAGGTGGATTTGGTGGTATCGCTAAAAATCGTCATTTTTATCAGTTTAAATCCGTTTTGCTCTTTAACTAAGGTGTATTTTTTTAGTTCACGTTTTCCGTATTTACTGGCAGTGGAATTAAATAGATCAATGATAATATTCTGCTCGGTTGGTTGCTGAGGATTGGTGTTTTGGGCGACTGGCTTTTTATTAGCGGTTTGTTCGGAAGACAAAACTGTTGTGTAGTCTCCTTCGGCGGGGTTTTTTGTAATAAAAAACACCACTAGAATACTCATAAATAGTATGATAGATAATATTAAGATGGTTTTATCTTCTCTATTCATATTAAACATTCCTTGCGTACTCCCAATGCCACGGTTCTGGTTTACTGCCACCCGGTTTTGCCCAAGCTGGGTGAACGTAGCCATATTTATGTGCGTTCGCTCCCAGCCATTTATAAACACTAGAACCAGTGCCCCCAACATTAATATCTACTGCCAGACCCCAACCGTGATTTGATATGCATGGAGGAGCTGGTGCTGCTGCTCCGCCCTGGTATCTTGGATTACCTGGAGTGGCATAAGCGATTTGTGTATCGCAATCCCGATACGCCTCGTTGATAGTTAAGTCAGTACCGGTCTCGGCTTTGTAGGCTTTATTCATTTCTTCCATGGCTTTTGCGGCTTTTTTATGCATTTTATCACTTGGCGAGAATGATAATGCCTGCATTTCTGAATCTGGAATTCGGCCATTCTGATGACCGCCCCAGCCAGTAGCAGCCTCTTCCAGTTGCGGTTCACCTATTGCGTCACCATCGTCTGTTGGCTTGGCTGAATCTGAACTACCGCTGCTCGTTTCTTCGTCTTCGCCGTTAATTGATTGTGCAACTTGGAAGTCGATAAGCAGGACTGATATTGCAGAAAGTTTTCTGTCGCTGTAAGTTTTTGTGCCGCCACTCACGCCTGCCGACTCGTCAGTGATGGCTGATCCGTCAGTTGGGTTGGTGAGAGTTGGTTGCTTAATCGTACCCATTGCTGTCGAGCTAGATGGAGCAGTACAACCGCCACTCTTGAACCAATATTCGCCAGTGCTAGCGTCGCTGCAGTCGGTAATGAAATCATGAAGTGGTGTATTCTCGACGATATAACCGTTTTTTACAAGATCTGCTATAGTTGCGCCGTCTGGAATATCTTTACTATTATCAATCCAGCCTTCTTCTTCAGCAATTTGCAGCGCCTCCTCAGTTGACATATTAGCCTGATCTTTAGTAATACCAGTGCACGGCAGCCCCGCTAAATTGATTGCCGGATCATCTGGCGAGCCGCTACCCATATAAAAATCTTTCGCATAGCCGCAATATTTTTCCGAATATATACCACTTGCTGCTTTTGCGGTTGATGAATATGATAGCGCCATTGATGGCAACCTGAGAATATTCGACAGCATTGCTAGCGGAGTTTTATTATATGTACCATTTGCCAGCATCATCGTTCCCATATTGTGAACAATACTGCCTAAGAATGTATATTTGCTGGAGGTATCGAACGGACTTAGTGAGGCAATATCCATTTCTTTCTGGAATTCTTCATTGGCAATTTGAATACTATTGAATTCTGCTAATTGACTACGTTTCAATCCTGGCAGCATTTGACTCATAGAGCCGCTAGAAAAGAAGGCTGCTGCGCCAACACCGAGCGAATCTCCCAGATCCTTATACTGGGCATTGTTCGGAACGAGTAGACTTTCTGCCAACTTTAAAAGTAGATTCTTTACTATATCACCGGCAGCCCAAGTAGCTATAGCCTTGACTGCTTCTTTAACGAGAGTTTTACCTACAGTCCGCACTACTACCCCTAGTCCACTAGTTAGGCCAGTAGCAGATAACTCAATTGCCGAAAAGGAGTACATAACATATGGACTGAGGATATAATTACAAGCTGGGTCAGTCGCCTCCTTAATACCGTTCAAGGTTTGAATTGCTGGATTGGAGATCGCTAAATAGCCAGGAACATAGTTTTTGGCAATAGCTGGTTTGTTTTGATTTATACCCATTGCCGCCAGCATTGATGGTGAATCGAGGGCCGATCCCTCACTATTTTCAGATCCCGACATTTTTCCTCTTTCGGTTAGCATTGTGCCAATAGTATCCATCGCTTCTGGAGTAAAGCCACTACCAAACCCGGCCGCTTTTGCCTGTGATCCTGGAGATAACACGACATCCATAAGCAAAGAGAATAGAGGCGCTAGGTAAATAGCGGTAACGCCCGCGGTAACAATATTTGGAACTTTTGCAATTGCACACCCACTGGCAGCAAAACCATAAATCAGGCCACCTTTGCCCACTCTTTCACTAAGGTTATTAATGCGCTCATTGATAGCCTCGCTTGCTTTAGCACCATTAAATTTCGGTAACTTTTCCTTAAATTTTGTAATTCGTTCTTTTATGCCAAGCTTTTTATCAATTTTATTAGCAATGCCACCATTTCTGTTGAGCTTTAGTTTACTATACACTCCCTGCATATGCTTCCCAACCCAAGCACGAACTCGCATATTAAATAAACCGGATCTTCCGTAGACTTTACTGGCGATCTTCCGATTCTCTTTTTTTAACAGCTCATCTTTTAATTTAGCTGATTCAATTGGTTTACCGTTATTAATTCCCTCAACAGTATAGTGTGACGGGTTCTTATCCGGATAGCCTCTGCCTTTTATATTTATCTCGCTACCATCAGCATTGACGGGCTTAATTCCTTGTTTTGATAATTTTCTTAGAGCACTATTTGAGAATCGGCTAAACCTACAACGTATAGTTATTTTGCTACCTTGGCAAATTCCTGCACTGTCGCCACTATTAAAGACTCGATTAAAATGCTTTCGCATGCGGCTTTCTTTAGTAACTGAAGCGGAGTCATTATGATCGGTAAAATTTTCAACGATATTATGTAGCATAGTTGCTGGGCCAAAGAAGGCACCCATTAATCCGCCACCTACGCCAATCGCCCCGGCAATTGCTATAATTGGCCCGCGTTTTTTCATTAACGACTTAAACGTCATCGGCTGCTTTTTATTAGATTTATTGGATGGTTGATAAAAGCCATTCTTGTTTGGTATGGATGATTCTTTGTTATTTAGGGATTCGCTGGCGTCATCAACCCGACGGCCCGCATCTGAGTCGGTGTCGTCAAATTGAGATTCAAGATCATTTATGGCGGCTTTTTCTCGGTCGCTTAATTCTGATTCCGCACTGCCAGCCTGAATTTGGTCAAACCTAGCCTGCTCGGCGGGATTCAGTCTCTCGTCAGCCTTATCATCCGTATCGTAAGAAAGTAGTGCCATATTCTCTTATAATTATACTATACTGGTCCGTATCCGCCGATTGGCGTTTCTGACGGTTTTACCTGTTGAGCCGCCGGATTAGTGTTAATGAGATTATATTCGGTGTCGCTAGCTTGGATTTGGATGTGAACATGGTTCTGTCCAGCAAAGAACAGCCCTTGTCCAACTGGGAAATTGGATAGACGTTTCTGCTCTTCTTCTGTCAATTTGAACACCTGAGACAGGACATCGACGGCGCTGGTAGACTGTTTTAAGAGGAGCTGCATTGATGAGTTAGAGACAATTGCCCGCCCCATTTTACTGCCCACGAAGTCCTCGACGTCCTGAGTGATAGTCGTTAATCCCAATTGATATTTTCGGGCGCGTTTTGCTAGTGAAAACAGGAAGCTAGCGGAGTCGTCATATTTCATCAATTGCCAAGCTTCATCAACGATCAACATACGTTTTTTCTGGTCGGTGCGCGTAATATTCCAGATATGATTTAGCACAATATACATTGCTGTCGGTCGCAGTTCATCTTCCAGGTCACGAATATTAAACACCACCATATTGTTATTAATGTCAATATTGCTTTGTTGTGAGAAGATACCTGCAAATGTTCCAGAGGTAAATTTACGGAGGCGCTGCGCCAAGCTCGGACCGGTGCCGCCCATATGAAGCAGCGTATCGTATAGGTCGGAAATTGTTGGCGGCGTGGAATTGTGAGTTAACGGATCTGAGGTAATGCCAACTCGCGCATAAGTGTCAATTAAAGCCTGATCGATATCAGCCTCCTCGGCTGGCGTTAATCCCGCCATGACTTGACCACCGGCTGTTGCTTGAGCTCCACCCAGCATTTGTCGCAATAGGCCGTGTAATGTCACCAAATTTGCTCTTAAGGCGTCGTCAGCTTCATCAGTATCAATTACCCTTGGTAGGTCAAACGGGTTAATCCTTGTGTCGCTATTTAAGCTCAATCTAATATAACTGCCGCCCACTGCATCGCATAATTTTTGATATTCATTTTCTGGGTCGATAATCACTATGTCCGATCCAATCATCATACTGCGCAGCGCCTCTAGTTTCACTGTAAACGACTTACCAGCACCAGATTTAGCGAATACTACCATATTGGCATTTTCCAGAGAAAAACGGTCAAAAATCACTAGGCCGTTATTATGCATGTTGATACCATATAACACACCCTTGCCGTCGGTTAGGTCGGCTGAGGTGAATGGGAAACTAGTGGAAATAGCACCAGTATTCATGTTGCGGCGAATCTGCAATTCGTCGGTTAATTGTGGAACGGTGCTATTAAGCCCCTGTTCTTGCTGACTGGAGGCTACTTTAGAGAAGACTAATTGCTGCCCAAAGATTGTTTCAATTTTATGCTGCACAAAGTTTAATTCGTCCATGCTATCAGCATAAATTGTGATATATAGCCCGTAGCGGAAGAACTTTTCAGAACCAATTTGTAATTGATCACGTAACTCTTCAGCGTCTTGTAAGGCTGCTTCTAACCCCGGATCACGTACGCGGCCTTTTTCGGAGTTAATATTCATGCTTGCTTCCAGCTGTGTCACTTTTTTGCGTAAATTATTCAGCACAATTTGCGTATCGACTGGATAAATGAACATACTAATGTCTAGGACTTCGTCAATGTTAATTACTGAGCTAAGCCAGCCGGTGTAAATCTGACGTGGATAGCCATAAACATACATGGTGCGGCCGTATTTTGAGCCCAGACGGAAGTGGTCTGAGTGTAGTTCAATACTACTTGGCGCAATGAAATCTCGGAGTGTTCGTACTCCGGTCAAAAACGCCTGTTCAACTTCGGCCTGTTCGCGTGCTCGTTGCTGTGCCGCAATATCTACAGCGTCTAGCTTTTTCTTTGCCATTACAGTCTTCCTCCTGTTGGCGGTTGACCTTGACCTTTGGTTACGTAGGCTGTTGTGAGTTGGCTCGGGTCAATTGCCGCCAGTGATTCGCGTGATGAAGTGTCAGGGTTATATGAGGTATAGAATAGCTCACCCAATTGTCGAGTATTTAATTGTCGACTTTTGACACCTATTTGGAATAGTCCGCTCATCACTAAATCAATTCGATTCTTAATCTCATCCTTAGCTTTTGCGTACGTGACTTGGTCAATCTTTGTTACAGTTGCTTCTTTCTTGCCGCTGAAGAAGCTACTAAACAGGCCCTTTGCCTGCTGTTTCATGACATTTGCGTCACCGGCTGGATAATATGGCACGACGACATAGAAACTTTTATCCATAATATTGGCTTCTTGTGCTAAAACATCGATAAAATCCATGTAATCGTCCATTAAAACATTAAGTAGCATATTGTCTTGGTTGCGCCTAATTTCTGCCAATCTGTCCAGATATGGACCAATATCCACGCGGCGTGAACGAATGAGGATTTGGATCGGGAAATAAAGTGAATTGATAAAGTTCTGATAGCTAAATTCGATACCTTCTCGTTCACGGGCGCTCATCAGATCAAAGTTAATCGACTCACATTCTACTACTGCCCGAAAACTACCATCGCTCATGATAATCATATTCTCACGCATTTCGGAGAAAAGCAGCGTATTTTGGGTGCTAATTGGCCCACTCTTTTTTTGTTCTGGGGCTTTATCGGGTGTGGGTGAGGCCGGACTGGGACCTGAAGCAATTGTACCCGGTACTGGTGATTGCGGTGCGCCTTGAATCACCGCATTGGCACTGGCCTGCGGAACTTGCTGATGTGGCTGTTGATTCTGTAACTCTGGTTGCATAATCCCACCTAACGTAATGAAATCACCACTTCCTCTTCTGCTAATTTATTATTTTCTCGCTCAATTCGATTTGCTTCGCGCGAAATAGTTTCAACGGAAAGGTCGCTGTGATTATTTGCCAAATCTATTATAGCAGGCGAGACGTTGTTTAGGCTAGTTTGTGGTGTGGCAGTTGATTGATTGCTCGAATTGCTGTGGTTAGATATTGGATTTAATGTTGACTGGTGCATACTCGGATATGGGTTTGTTTGAAGCTGTATGTGAGAATCTGTTTCTGAGTCTTCGTCTGGTTGGAATACAGATTTTTTATTTGACTGGCCTGATTGCATTTTCTGAATCATGTCCTGTCGTCTGCGAGCGTCTGACTCGATGATTAGATGATTAATATTCTGTGCGGTTGTGCTGTTTTCATCTAAAATATCGTGCGCTGCCTGACCTGTATTAAAAAGGTCTGCATGCATGGAGCTATTTGGATTATTAACACCGCGAATTGACCACCCCTGGCTATCCACCAGATTTGCCAAATATGACAATCGACGCTGAACTTCGGCTTGATCGTAATTGTTTCCATAGGTTTTTTCTTCGACTTTTGGCGCAACCACCTCTACTAATGCCTCAATTCCATCAGGCTGCCACAAGCGCTTTTTAGGCTTTAAGAGGAAAGAAACGACTGCTGCCAAATAGACTTCCATCGGCTGATCTTTTTTAAGTGGTAATGCTAGCGCTCCAAAAAACAGAATAACGGGCACTGGAATTAGAGCCATCGGTAGTAATATTCGCCCAAGAGCATATGCAATACCAATTCCAGCGACTGCTATGATTAAAAACACAAACTGACGGAAACTAAACGGTCCGAGCAGCTTATCTTCCGCCTCTACGTCTTGAGGAACTTTATACACCGACATACTGCTTATATTATAGCAAATTGTAAAGATTACAGCATACTCTGGAGTATTCTGAGCTGTTCTTTGGCGGCATCAGTTGCACGTGACGACAATCTTTCATTGGTGAGAATTTCGTCAATATTATCCTTAATTGACTGACGTCTTGTAGCGCTAATAATACCACCAGATGGGCTATTAATAGCCTCCATGAGCAATTTAACACCGTCAGCGTCGGTAGAAGCCAAATCTTCCGCTTTATATTTACCACCCTCCAACCATTCAGAGCAGTATTTCATGAGATCGCCGCGGTTATTGATAGCACCTCTGATAAGGTCGTCAATAAGCTTACCGCCCATGAACGAAGCCTTATTTTTAACTCCAGAAGCCGCCAATGCTGCCGCCGCTGAGGAATTAAATTCTGGAGGTAATTCACTTAACAATTGAGCCACTTCTGTTACAGTACCATACTTAATTTGTTCTTCAATCGCCGCCTCACGGACATATATATTTTTACTATCAATAACAGTGCCGTCGGCCGTGGTGACACTTTTACCCAGAGCCAAGTCTTGTCGTTGTCCGGAACTTAATTTATGGTGTTTCATAATCTGATGAGCTTCCTCGATAGATTTAGAAGTTTCACCTCTGGTTGTAGAAATAGCGCTTGCCAATGCCGCCTCTTTGCCATATGGGCTAACATTACCAGCAGCCTGATCCTGGAGGGTGCTATTCGATAAGAGGTCTTCTGCAAATTTCTTATTAAGCTGACGTTGAACGTTACTCTTACGCAGCCCCTCTGCTGCTATACTGGTTTCTAGTTCGTTAAATGCATCCATAAGGTCAGAATTCTGCTGATGTTGTTTCATATCTCGCTTAATTGACCAGCCAGGAAGTACACCCCGTGAGATACGATCAGGTAAAGATCGCTTCGTACTCATGTCGCTCGGCCAATATCCCTGAGCTGCCTCTGCGTAGCGGTTGGCGTCTTGCTCGGATAACAATTCAGAGCGTCGAGCTGTTTGTTTGGCTAACAAATCTTCTCGTTTGTGCTTTGCTGATCCTCTGTAAGAATTCTCAGCTGTTTTTTGTGATCTATCTAGGCGCTCCTTACGCAGTCTACTGGCGTGATTTACGCGTCGGCGTAAGCGGTTCGGATCAAATCGCCACATCTTATCGTTGGCCAGTTTATTGTTCTTGGTGATTTCACGTCGCTCTTTCGCCCAGTTCTTAGTCCTGTCGTACAGACCTTTATTTTTGTCGTTAACAAATCCAGCTACCCTATTTAATACGCCACCACTAAGTTTCAGAATTAGAGGAGTCAGCGCTAGTGGTGCTACCTGCACAATCATGCCTAAAATATGCATCATTCCGCCATTTGCTCCAGTCGCACTCTGTATAATAATAGTACCGGCTAATTGCGCTCCACCAAACGCCACTGCAAATGCTGGAAAGAAAATCAGCATTGTTGTAAAGAGACCGCGCCATTTCTCAAACCATTTCTCTGTTCCTGGTAGTAAATAACAAACAAACGCCAGAGGAGAAATAATAATCAAGATAATAATTAATGCCTGTCTTGCAGCCATAATTAAGAGTACTAAGAGTAATGTTAGCCCCAGGCCAACCAAAGCTAGCATTAGCATTGGTACCAGCTCCGCTCTAAGTGTAAACGCAGTAGCCACCCCAGCAACTGCTCCAATGCCTAATAGCCCATCAGCCAACACCGAGCTAGTGACATCAGTCCAATTTGTCGGCGAAGTATTCTCGCCCAGCGTAACTACGGTGTTCCTGATGCCCATAAATGCATCCTGTAAAGCATATCCAGCAATATTAGATAAGTCCAGTAAGATGGCACAAATAGTAAAAGATAAATTCACCAGTACCGCAGCGATAATCAAGCGTGGTAGTAGTTTTTTAATACCATAATTACTAATACCAATTGACGTCATCTGAGAATAAATAATCACTAAGAACGCTACAATAAACGCCACGTTGCTAATGTTGCGCATAATTCCCCACGCCATATAAATGCCGCTGTTTTGGTTAGTTGTTTCTAGTGGCTGAGTTTTTAAGAACTCTTGAAGTGCACTATACATCCAGTCCATAGATCCCGCCAAGAAATTAGATACAGGACAAATTATCCACCCTAGACCCTGTACACTACAAGAACTTCCCGTTGAGTTATCAGACGGTGATTCAATTGAGACTGTTGAGGTGCTGGTTTGAATATAGCCGTCTGGCGCCACGAATGAATAAACTGCGTACGTAGCTGAGCTTAATGAACTAATCTCGCTTGCGGGGAAATAAATTACCCGAACTTCTTTTTTGGCGTTATCTTCGTGTAAAAAAACAATTGACTTGTCTGGGACTTTTAACTGTTTGATTTTATTATTATCAGTTAGTCTAGTATATTTTTCTTGATTATAAGTTAAGTCGCGGTCATCCCATGTTACATCTGCTGCACGGGCAGAGTTTGGCTGTATAAAAGCGTTCATAAAAACGCTCACCAGCAAACCTGCTGTCAGCAACATAAACCACCGCAACCCTGTGTTAAGAAGTTGCCTACGCGAAATCAACCACTCCATTCGTGGATATAGTAGCATTTTTAGGTGAAAAAGTCAAGAGAAGATACTTAGACTAAGGACTATTACGGTCTATTCTGTCTTTTCGTCTGTTCCTCTACTGCTTTTCTGATATCATCTTGAGAATGGGCGATAAATAGTCCAGAACCCTCGTTATTAGCAGGAGGAGTATTCTCTGTTCGGCTATTTTTATTCTCCTGGCTAGTTTTAAGCGTATCTGCTATTGATTGTAAAGCTTCTTCTGTTGATTTACTCATAGTAGAGCGAAGCCTTTCATTATCCAGAATTCTGGACGCTTGTTCAGGACTGAGTTTACTACTATTTATAGCGTTAGCACTTTGTTTAGCGATAGCCTCTCCTGATAGCTTACCCACGCCTGAAGCGGCAAATTCGCTAAGCTTGCCCGGAGAGAATCCAACTTCCGATGGTCCATTTTTTGCCTGCATTTGCCTAAGAGCTTCGGTCCCGGCTTCGCTAACACCTGCATGAGCCCCTTTCATAGTAGTTAGGGCATCGGCCATTCCAATACTGGTAATTTTTCCTCCACCCTCCAAATATTGAGCCATCTGTGTTGCACCCCATTCACCCTTTTTAGCAAGTTCTTCTGCAGCAATTTTTTGAACATGCTTGTTTTTACTTTTTAACGCAGCTACAGCGTCGCCGTTATGTTCATATATGAATGATCGCTGAGCCTCTTCTCTGGCGAATTTATCAGAAGCCTCCTGTGCGGCATTTACTCCTTCTGACAGACCGAAGAATCTACCAGCTGCACTACTATCAAAAGCTCTTCTAGGATTCAATGCAATCCCGACCCCTCTTGTAAGCCTACTGTCACTTCCCCTGAGACTATCAGCCTTCCTTCCTAGCCAAGTATTACCAGATCTTCTGTCTGCTAGCTTTTTAGCCGAACGTAGTTTCCACTTATTTTTAAGGTCGCCAACTCTTGATTTGTTTACGACTGTACTTCCTACTCGGCGATTAGCCAAACTACTTAATTTACCGATTTTTCCACCAATACTACCTAGCGAGCTTAAGGCATTCTGGAGAACAAAGGGTGTGGCAAGAAGTGGCATAGTAGCAGCACCCAAGGCGGCTACTTGCATGGTTTCAGCAGGATTGTTAGGATCAGAGGTGGCACTCGATGATAGGATAGCGGCTGCTAGCTTTCCCGCTCCGTACAATAAGGAAACAACAGGAAAGACTAATAGCAACCCCCTAAACATCTTCATCCACTGCTTAAATAGCCCTTCTGTGTTTGGCAGTAGCCAGGCAGCAAACGCCACGGGCGAAATAGCCACTAGTAAAATAACCCCAGCCTGTCGGGCGATTAAAATAATAAATACCATTAAGATAGCTAAAAATCCAGCCAAAATGGTTGGTATGCCGACTGCTAAAAGTATAAATATAATTGCTCCTGTTCCCGCTAATACATAAGAAAATATACCCCAACCACCCACTTCTCCTGAGCTAGTACCAATGCTTTTTGCTGCTGTTTCCAGCATCTCCTTTAATGAGTAGCCCAATATATTAGACAAATCAACAGCGATTTGGCAGATATAGTACGAGATATTTACCAGTACTGCCCCGATTATTAACCGCGGCAGTATCTTCTTTATACCATAGTTGCTAAGGCCAACATTAGATATTTGAGAGAATATCACCCATAAAAACACTACTGCAAATAGCGCATTGGCGATATCACGGAAGAACTCCCAGCCCTGGCGCGCGCCAGTTCTGCCGCCATTTGGGTTGTCTAGTATTGTTGGCTTTATATCCAGAAATCCTGACACGGCACCGTACGCAGCGTCATTGATGCTCGCCATGAAATTTATTAAAGGACAAACTAGCCACCCTATACCGTCAATACCGCAGGAATTTTTCTCTTCTCCATCGCCTCCTTCCTCTGTTGGGACATCAACCTTAGCGGTTTGGCCTTTTTGGCAGGCAGACAATGTTGCACCAGAGTAATTTTCTGTACAGTAATTTGGATTATTTCTATTTTTTGCTCCGTCTTGGCAAGCCTTTAGCTCATTTCCCGCTAGTCCTGCACAGGCAGCATCTTCAGCTGACTGCTGTAAAGATTGTCGGTACTTTGGCGCTGATTCGACTAATCTTTTGTGGATATTCATACACTGCCATTCGGGGATATTTGAGTCATAATGATTCTGAGGCCACTCGCGGTTATTAGACCCGCCTACGTTATATCCTTGGCCATCACCAGGCAGATAGTATGAATTAGACAGATTTCCGCTACTGTCGATGTTTGGTATTTCCCATTCTTTCGAATCGTGTCGCTGAGGTTGAGGGTTGTCGTCTTTTATGCAGCCTTTTATCATCGATCTGGAAACGAGGTATTTTATGCCAGGGTTAGAATTTTCTGCCCCAGTTCTATACCCTGAAAGGTGCGCTAGTGCTTGGAATATTTTTCCTTCTGAGTATATCTCAACTTCTTTTGAGCGCTCATCCTTTCCAGTTGTACCGTTACTTTTTTTACCAAATTTACCGCTTCCATTTATACAGTCTTCTGCTGATTTATTGTAGTCACCTCCCCTCCTGTATCCCACTTCACAGAGAAGTACTTCTACTGCAGACGCTCTGCCTCTTGGTTGTATATTAAATTGACTAATGGCTGCGTTTATCAAGTCTGGTGAATTACAATCAAAGTATCCACCGGAACTATTGTATCCTGCAAATCCCGGAAATGTTCCTATGTATGCGGCAGGTACTCCTTTAGACCATATCTTCCCTTTTCTTAAATCCTCTATACTACTTTCTGGGGCTGATTTACCTGCCCTCTGAAAGCACCTGTTTAAGGCTCGTGCATAAACATAAAACTTATATTTGTCTTGAGTATTGAGGCCGTCGAAATATCCATCGGCAAATGCTGGTAAAGAAGTAAAAATTGTAGCAATTGGCATAATAAACAAAGCGCTCATACACAGGTAGAGGATTATACTCTTAAGGCTATGCTTATAATTATGCCCACTAATAAACATAAACACCTTCATTTAATCATATTTGAAGGTGTTTATGCAAATATTTACACTAGCTAGGTCGGGTTTTTGCCGATTCTTGAACTTCAGGTATCTCACTTATTGGAACATTGACACCGTCCTTCATGAAGGGTATTTTGGAGTCCTTCCAGACAATTCTATTACCTAGGATCTCACCAGTTAAACATACCTGCTGAACGTAGTCTGTATAATCTATAACCTGTTCTTCATTAGGTTTATTGAAAACTTCAGAGTCACAGCTAGTGTCGTATTTAAAGACAACAGTAAATTCTGAAATACCTCCCGACTCTGTTGAAAGAGCGGCCTGATATTTGGAAATGTGATCACCACTCCAATTAATACCCCATTTAGGTTGAGTTAAATCCCCAGTTTCTGCGCTGACATCGGTATTAAAATTATCTCGAGCTAGATAGGGAGGATATTTTGAATCTTTTCCAGTCGCTTCAGCTAAAGTTTCTTTGAATTGATATTGCTTATACTCTTCGTCATTAGGAAACTCTGCCATGCCAAGTGTAATACCAATCTTCTTTTTGGCCTGCCCGACTGTCGAGGTGTTAAAATATGCATTAACTATACGCTCAGCTTCGGGTGTTAGTTTGCCACCGCCCTTAGCATAGCCTTGTCTATTTATCTCGGACACTAACTTCAGCTTTGCTACTTCGTGACGCCCCAGTTCCAGCATGGCGTTAGCCTGGTTCTCTTTGGTAGTATGCACAATGCCGTTCTCGTCGGTCTCTATTTTTTTATCTGTATTAAGGTTGGTCCATTCAGACAGGAGGTATCTTTGCTCGTTTAGAGTAGTTGCATTTTTTAATTTTTCCGCAAGTTCCTCTGTTCCCTTAATTTCTAAAGGATTTTTATCATCTTCCGGTGACGGCGGTTTAGTTGCATCTGTAGGATAATAATCTGCCGGTGACGGAGGAGTTGCTGTAGTGACGTCCTTATTCGGGCCATGACCTTCTGTGCCACATCCAGCAACACCTATAGCGACGATAGCTAGTGCACCCATTCCACGCATAAGCTTTTTAGGAAGCTTTCCAAAAAACTCTCCAGTCGTATGCTTTGCTGCTTCAAGAATACCGCTCATAATGTTCGGAACCCTTCCTCTGACATTGTCAGGTATATTTTATAAAACTCCTTAGACCTCTGGTCCAATTGCCGATATCATAACATAAAAAGCATAAAAATGCAACAATTAGAACATATTTTCTGTAAATAATCCAGTTTGTGATGGAGTAAGTATTGCTGACGAGAAGTTTTTAGGCGAGACAACAGAGAATGATGCCTGAGGATAACTTCTAGTAAAGTCTATCGGCGGTTTTGGCTGCTTATTGCCGTATTTACATTCAAAAGCACGCAGAATCTCCCCTTCTTCCTCTACGATGTCAATCTCTCGTTTTTCTGAGTTTCGCCAGTAAAATGATCTAATTCGTAGTTCTTGACTCTGAATATACTTTAATCGTTCAATAACACAAAAATTCTCCCACAGTGCGCCGACGTCTTCTCTAGTTTCTATTGGATTAAAGTTGTCGATTAAAGCATTGCGGATTCCCAGGTCAGTAAAATATATTTTCCGCAATTTACCAATTTCAGCACGCTGGTTGCGTCTGTACTGATTGCGGCGGAATATAATGAAAGCTTTTTCTAAGAGATCAATATATCGCTTGACTGTTTCGCTAGCAATACTTAGTCTTTGTGATAATTCACTATAATTTACCTCATTGCCTATTTGATACGCTAAAAGTCGAAGGAGATTATTAATAATGGTTTGGTCGTAAACAACTTGTGGTGCAAAAGCGTCTCTGTATAAGTAATTTGTCGCTATGCTGCTTAGGCGCTGATAGGTAGTCGCAGCGCTTAAGTTCCACATACCAGGATATCCTCCGCGCACCATTAGTATTTTGGAGTTAATTTCTATTTCAGCTGGATTTTCAGACACTTCTTCAATGCTGAGAGGATATAAAATCGTTTCAACACTTCGTCCAGTTAATGGCTCACTAATTTTATTAGACAGGTCCAAGCTTGAAGACCCGGTAACTAGGAGGTTAATTTCCGGATAGGTATCATGGATGAGCTTTATGGTTATTCCAATATTTTCTACCCTTTGTGCTTCATCAATGATTACCAGGTCAGAATTACCGATATACGATTTTAGTTCGATTGCTGATTTTTCAGTAAGTGAAGTGACGACCGTAGGGTCATCGCAATTGAGATAAAGAGGATTGCTATACCCTTTCGCTATCTGCTTTGCAAGGGTGGTTTTTCCGACTTGTCTGGCACCGTAAACTATTGAAACAAGGCCTTGATGTAAGGTTTTTATTATTTCTTTTTCTGCGCTGCGTGTAATCATGGAAGTAATTATAGCAAAAAACACCTGTTTTGACCAACTCCGACTTTGAAAAAACACCTGTTTTGACCAACTCCGACTTTGAAAAAACACCTGTTTTGACCAACTCTCATCTGTAGACGCTTATTATATAACAAAACGGGCATAAATCAGCAGCTTTTGCTCAAAATTAAAGTAAAGTAATACAATCCCATAAAAAAACACCCAAATGGGTGAATCGTGGCGCGCTCGACCGGATTCGAACCGGCGATCTCCTCCGTGACAGGGAGGCGTGATAGGCCAACTTCACTACGAGCGCATAGCACAGCTCCTATACTACCAGATTATCTATGCCTTTTCAAGGAAAATATTTGCTTTTTTCGCTTGACTATTTTACAATTTCTGTATAAGAGAAATTTTATATGACAAAAAGAAATATTATAGTTAGCGTATTTATAACGACAGTAGTCATAACAGGAGTTATGGTGACTCAGCCTGCTTTAGCGGCAAGTTGTGCTGGTGCAGATACGTCGGTTATCTCTTGCGATGGCGAAGGGAGCACGGCCCTGATTAATATCGTAAAGCAAGTTATTCAAATTTTGACGGCTGGTGTTGGTGTTGCAGCGGTTGGGGCGGTTATTTTTGGCGCAGTTCTCTACACCACCTCTGAAGGAAGTCCGGATAAAGTTAAGAAAGCGCGAGAAATCTGGACAAATACGGTTATTGGACTACTGATGTTTGCTTTTATGGTGGCAATTACTAACTTTATTATTCCAGGAGGAGTCTTTAACTAATGAAAAACATTATAATAGCAATTTTCTTGGTTGTGGTTGGCTCTGTTGGTGCTAATGTTACATTTTCTCATAACTCTCTTGCCTGTCCTGATGGTAAGATTTTGACGTTAAAGCCGTGGTATGATGGCCTGTTAGAAAGTGACTGTACCGTCAGAAGTCCCGGTAATGACACAACTTCTCAGGCTAATTTCATCTGGAAGATTGCCCTTAATATTGTGGAAGATTTACTACAGGTCGTTGGATATGCAACTACTGGCTATATCATGTATGGCGGTTTCATGATGATGACTAGTAATGGCTCCCCTGATAGGGCGGCTCATGGTCGAAAAACTATCATGAACGCAGCAATTGGTCTGGTTGTTGCCTTGTCGTCTGTGGCGGTTGTCGGCTTTATTTCATCAAGGATAGGAGTATAGCATGAAATATATAGAATTTTTTGCCGGTTTGTTGGGTAGCGCTGGTGAAGTCGGTGTACCAGATAATCAGGTTAACATTATGAGTATTATCAATTTAGCACTGTGGGCGGCAGGTGTTATCGCGGTGATTATTGTGATTATTGCTGGGATAAATTATTCCCTATCATCCGGTGATCCAACAAAAACTGCCAACGCTAAGAATGCTATTTTATACGCTGTTATTGGCCTGGTGATTATTTCCAGCGCAATTGCTATAACAAGTTACATTATAGGAAGGGTTTAATATGAAAATTGTCACAAAGATTCTGATTGTTGGGATGTTGCTGGTTGGGTTATTTGGCGTCCTTTCTCCTGTTGCTTCAGCCAACAGCGGTATTGATATTTGCTCGGGGGATGGTGCAGGTTCTATTTACTGTGAGAATCGGTCTGATGGTGAAACAAAAGTTAACAGTATTGTTGGTAATGTTGTCAATGTCCTCTTAATGGCGGTTGGTGTTATCTCTATTATTATGATTGTTGTTGGCGGTATTTTGTTCGCTCTTTCTAGCGGCGATGCTCAAAAAGCCGCAAAAGCCAGGAATACCGTGTTATATGCGGTAATTGGTTTAGTGGTGTCGTTGTTTGCAGCAGCAATTGTTAATTTCGTATTTAATAGGTTTAATTAGGAGGAAATATGAAAAAAACAGTAGTGTCAATAGCAATTATGATATGCGCAGCCTTTGGGTTGGCAACTTTGTCGACCGTTTCCTTATCTAGCAATGTTTCTGCTCAGGTGTCAGATGGGATTGGCGCTGCCACTACTTCGGAAATGGAAGGCAGAAAGATTGATGGCGATAGCGGCTTAGTAAAATCAGTCGTCAATATACTCCTATGGGTTATTGGTATTTTGTCGATTATCATGATTATTTTTAGTGGCATTCGCTATGTGACTTCGTCCGGTGATGCTTCAAAGACTAAAGCCGCTCAGAATACGCTCATTTACTCAGTAGTTGGACTAATTGTTGCAATAATGGCATGGGCAATCGTTGATTTGGTTGTGAATAAATTTGCGTCGGGCTCATAAAGAGTTTTGCAAACAACAGATAAAAATGTATAATAATAACATCATTAAAGAAGGAGAATAAAACATGAATAAACTGAAAATGATCTTGGCCGGACTACTGATTGTACCAACAGTCGCGTTGGCAGTAGCACCAACGACTAGTGCTGCCGACTTTACTCTGAGAAGTGGAGTTGATAATGCGCAAGGAACGGGTGTTGATAACGTTGCTAAAGACCCTCAGGATTTGGTTAAAAATGTTGTTAACATATTCTTATATGCTGTCGGTGTCTTAAGTGTTATTATGCTTATCTGGGGCGGTATTCGCTATACGACATCTGCTGGTGATAGTAATAAGGTGACCTCCGCAAAAAATACGGTTCTATATGCTATCGTTGGTTTGGTGGTAGCTATTCTAGCCTGGGCAATCGTTAACATGGTTATTACTCGATTTACATCAGGTTCATAGTTGTTTTATTAATAAAAAGGGCCTCGCTGGTGAGGTCCTTTTTTATGGTCAAAAAAATACCGCCAGCGTGTGACGGTATTTTATCTTCGATGATTTATAGAACCTGAATCTTTTTTGCTTTTTCTTGTTTTACTTTTTCAAAAGTAATTGTCAAAACGCCATCTTTCAATTCTGCTTTTACACCCTCTTCGTTAACCGCTGTTGGCAGGGCTAATGTGCGACTAAATTCACCCCAGTAGCACTCTTGAATATGCCACTGGCGAACGTCAGCTTCGTCACCGCTTGATAGAGTGCCGCTGATTGTCAGGATACCGTCAGAAATACTGACGTCTAAATCGTTGCGGTCTACACCTGCAGTACGTGCTTTAATAATTAAATCATTTTCAGTTTCAAAGACGTCAACTGCCAACTGCCCCATCAAATCATCAGCTTCATCTTCCCAATTGTCATCAGCTGCTACTGGGCCATTTGTGTTGGTAGTTTGAGGAGCTGGTAAATCTTGGTCGTCTCCACCAAGAAACGCCGCTGTTAGCTCGTCTTCTGCTGTTAGTAGTAAATCATCATCTTGCTTTCGGGCCATAATTTCCTCCGCGTTTATAATAAGGCTCATTGACAATAGTCCCTACAAGTATACCTGTAATGTGCGTTATAATCAACAGTGAGGGGTATAAAACGTAAAAAATACAATGTTTGACGCGCTACTATCAATCATTGCTCCCCACCACTGTTATAAGTGCGGTAAAACAGGGGGTATTTTATGTGTAGATTGTAAAAAATACATCATCAGTCAAAAATATAAAATATGCGTATTTTGTGGTGATTCGGTAAAAGATGGAAACTTATGCCAAAAGCATAATGTGCCCTGTGATATGGTCTGGTGTTTTGCGCGACGAGCTGGGGCTGTTGCTAAAATAATTGACGATTATAAATTTCGGCGTGTGCAAGCAGCGGCTGGAGTATTGAGTGATTTATTGGATATAAAATTACCTCCGCTACCGCCTAAGGCAATTATCGTGCCGATTCCAACTATTTCTCAGAACATTCGCCGTCGGGGTTTTGATCATATCCAAAAAATCGCTATGAAATTATCTAGGCGTCGAAAAGTGGATTGTATTTTTCTTCTTCGCCGCCGCAATAACGTTACTCAGCATTTTACAAAGTCGTCTCGCCAACGACGACGTCAGGCAAAAGATTTTTTCGAGGTAAGAGGTGTGATTGATAAAAATCGTCGATACGTTATTATCGATGATATTTTTACGACTGGATCAACGGTAATGGCGGCAGCAGATTGCTTAAAAAAAGCTGGTGCTGAACATGTAGAAATTGCTGTGATTGTACGTCATGGTCGTCCGAAACTATAAGTGGTGATAATGACTGCCCCGATGAATTTCCTGCGCGCGATACAGCTGCTCTGCCAGGATGAGACGGACTAGTTGATGCGGGAATACCAGGTTTGATAACGACCAAGTTACATTGGATCGCTGGCGCATTTCATCGGTAACGCCATAAGCCCCACCTATAATGAAGACAATATGCTTATTGATGTGATTGCTAATTAAGTCTGATAATTCTGGTGATGATAAGTTTTTACCGCGTTCATCAAGCAAAATGACAAAATCATCTGAGCGCAAGCGACTGGATATACGCTCTGACTCCTCCTGGCGCGCCCTGTCGCCTTCAAAGCTTGAATGTGGTAGAATTATCATCTCTGTGGCAAACGGCGGTCTCAGGCGCTCTAAAAAACGAAAAACGCCTGGTTGAATCCAGGGTTCGTTCTTTTTACCGATTGTTAGAATGGTTATTTTCATCTTAGATTAATTGTGGCGGAGAGAGAGGGATTCGAACCCTCGATGGGTTGCCCCATACCGCTTTTCGAGAGCGGCCAGTTCAACCACTCCTGCATCTCTCCATAAAGCTAATGTGGTACACCCGGCAAGATTCGAACTTACGACCTCTGGCTCCGCAAGCCAGCGCTCTATCCAGCTGAGCTACGGGTGCATACAGCCTTTCGGAAACCCGATTGGCCATAACAGAAATATAAGGTACCTTCGCCGCTACAAAGCATTGAACTCCTGTATTCTACCACATAAAATATGGTCAATCAAGCTATAGCTTTATTAGTCTAATGAACTTTTCTAAGGCGTCGGGCTTGATTTCCTGCATTGGTAAACGTGCCCCCAACATGTCGACAATTTTTTCACCTTCTGCTTCAGAAAAATAAATAGTTAGCCCTGGAGAGAAGCGCTTGACTGGTAGTAGTAAAATAGAATGCTGGTCATTTTCATGTAGCAAACCAAAGGCACGAAACTCGCTGAAGTCATGTAATGTGTCAGCTATATAAATACCTTTTGGACTAATAGCGTAGTTGATGGTCTGAGGGTTCTTGTTTGACAAGACAAACAATGCCACCGCCATAATTGGCAGTAAGATTGCAAAAGTCCAGTTCTGGAATACCAGAATTGCCAAAGCCATTAGTCCAGCTAGTACAATGGCAAAAAGTACATACCAAACTGCGCCACGCTGAACTCGCACTCCCTCTGGTGCATTCCAGGCGATTGGTTCAGTCAAATCAATCCCGTCTGATGGTGATGGTTTAAACTCTTGTGTCTCTGGACTGTCATTCATGATGTTAGTATATCATGAGCAGAATGAGCTAACAATTAAACGTTAGTGGTTGATCCGCCGCTTAAAGCTGCGCCCAAGATAAAGTTAATAATTGCATAAGCGAAGACCGCGACTAGCAAGCCAATAATTGCATATAAAATAGTGTTCTTTGCGTTCGTGACTGATTCTTTTTTACCACCAGAGATAACGTAGCGAAAACCACCAAAAATCAGCATAATTACGCTCAATACACCAACACCAAACAGCATAATGTTAATGCCACGTTTGACAATTGATGTATCGCCGTTGATTAGATTGGTCGGTGTGTTGTCGCCACGTGCTGCGTTAACGCCAGCTGGCGCGCCACCTTCTCCGAGTGCAGAAACTGGAGTAGCTATCAAGGCTACGCCGAGTCCAATTGCGAATAATCCTGTAATAATTTTAGAAATGTATCCGTGTATCATAGTCCTATTATACCTTATTTATTCCAAAGCTGTTAATTGTTACACTTCTATGGTACACTAAATAGTGAATTTGGAGGAGTACCCAAGTGGCTGAAGGGGACGGTTTGCTAAATCGTTAGTACGGAGAGATCTGTAGCGGGAGTTCGAATCTCCCCTCCTCCGCCAGAATTCAAGGAGACAATTGGAAGGGTGACCGAGTGGTTGAAGGTACCGGTCTTGAAAACCGGCGTGCGGTAAAACGTACCGAGGGTTCGAATCCCTCCCCTTCCGCCATAATGATTAATCCGCTGAGCAGAGCGGATATTTTTATATCGTGAAATATACTTGACAAAAAACAAAGCTTATGCTAGTATAGTAACCAGTATTCTAAAAAATAGATACCAAAAAGAAAGAAAAATATGAATTTAGTACAACAATTATTTACCACCGCAACCATGCTTGTGAGTCTGAGTACGGCGTTCGGCGTGTTGTTGCACGATACTAATATCGATAAAGCATTTTTATCATCTTGGGAACCGTACAGTGTTCAGGGAAATATCGAGGATGAGACGAAATTGCCAGAGACTAATCCACACACCCACCCGGAGCATTCGCAGCTTTCTAACGTGTTAAAGGAGGGTTCGGCGCGACCACGGACGACACCGCGTAGTAACGATAAAAAGCGATTACGCCAAAAATACACTGCTCGTGGACAACATACTTTTGATGGGTATTATCTTAATCTTGACGCCACTGGTTGTCCTATTTTAGGCTAATTACTTCTAATTCTGCAACAAGTCGAGTGATAATTTTGTCTTGCTCGGCTAGTTGCTGACGAGTTTCTTCAACAAGATACGCTGGAGCCTTTTCGACGTAAGTTGGGTTATCAAGACGTTTCTGGAGACCTGTCAACTTTTGGCGAGCTTCGGCTAGGCGTATTTCCAAGTTTTCTTGGTGTTGATATAGGGTTTCACTGTCAATATCCAACCACGCTTCCCTGTTTGCCGCCGATAACCTAAGGCCTCGCGGCTGGTCGGTATGTGCAATTGACTCCAGGCGCATGAGGTGTTTGATGGTGTCTTGATTATCGGCGATGAGGCCGTCATTACCGTATAACAAGCGGTATTTCTTGTTGCCCGGCAGCTCAGCGATTACCCAGCGGCCTTCGGCGACCAGCGTCTTCAGCTGCTCAAACTGCTCAGCAGCGATAGGGTCGAACTTTTCTGGGGTCGGCCAGTGGTCGCGCATTAAAATGCCGTCGGTGTAATTAAGCGTCTGCCAAATCGTCTCGGTGACGAATGGCGTGAACGGATGAGCGATTTTCAAGCTAGTCGCCAGTGCCCATGACAGTAACGGGCGGTTGATGGCGGTCTTTGATGACTCGATGTACCAATCGGCCAGGTCGTCCCAGATAGCGTGATAGACCGTGTCAGCAGCTTCAGAAAAGCGGTACTGCTCCAAGCGGACGGCAACGTTATTGGCGGCGTCGTTCAGCTGGCGGATAATCCAGTGATCGGCCGGCGTTTGCGGCTCCAGGTCAACGATTTGGTGCTCATCGCCGATTTGCGCCTCGACGAAACGAGCGATATTCCATAGTTTATTGCAGAAGTTGCGAGCAGCGATGACCGCACCTTTGTTGAAGGCTTGGTGTTGGGCCGGCGCGCGACCAGCGATGATGCCCATACGGGTGGCGTCTGAGCCAAATTCTGAGACTAATTCCATTGGGTTGATGACATTACCTTTGGATTTGGACATTTTTTGATTGTGCTCATCATTGACCATGCCATGCAGATAGACGTCCTTGAACGGTAGTTTGCCGGTGCGGTACAGGCTGAGCATAATCATCCGCGCTACCCATGCCCGCATAATGTCCATGCCGGTTTCCATCAGGCTGGTTGGGAAGTATTTGGCTAGTTCCCCGCCATTTAGGTAATCGGTAACGATGTATGGCCACTGTCCAGATGAGAACCAAGTATCAAAGGTGTCCTCTTCCCTGATATATGTTGTACCATTTACAACTATCTTTCGTTCGTCAGTGCGGATGTTGAATATCCAATCGCGCGGGTCGCTTTCATTGACGAATGCGGGAATCGGGATGCCCCACGGGATTTGCCGGGAGATATTCCAATCTTTCAATTGCTTGAGATAAGCGATGAGCTCTTTGCGCTTGGCGGCTGGATAAAAGGTAATCTCTTCCCTCTCTAAGGCTTCGATGGCTGGCTGAGCCAACGGCTGCATTTTAATAAACCACTGCTCCTTAACCATCGGCTCGATGATACTGCCGCACTTATAACAATGTCCGACGGCATGCTCAATGTCTGTTTCGCCGCGGCGCAGTTCCAGCGACTCCAAGGCTGCCAAGACGCGAGTGCGGGCTTCTGCCGGCGTTAGGCCTAGGAATTGCGGCGGTACATTAATCATCTTACCTTCCTGATTGATTATTGGTTCTAATGGCAGGCCGTGACGCTTGGCAATCTCAAAGTCATTTGGATCGTGTGCCGGCGTAATTTTTACCGCACCAGTACCGTAGCTCATATCAACATATTCATCGGCGATAATTGGGATTTCCTTATCAACAATTGGCAATAAAATTCGTGTACCAACTAGCTTTTTATATCGCTCATCATCTGGATGGACGGCCACCGCTACGTCGCCGAGCATGGTCTCTGGGCGAGTAGTGGCTACGATAATTTCGCCAATTTTGTCTAGCGTCGGATAAGCGATTTGCCACAACTTCCCTTTTTCATTTTTATGCTCAACCTCGATGTCAGCAAAGCTAGTTTGGTGTTTGGTGCAGTAATTGACAATTCTCTCACCTCTGTAAATTAAATCGTCATCCCACATTTTCTTGAATGTGTCGTATACCGTGTTGATGACCTTATCATCTAGAGTGAAGGTCAAATGTTGCCAGGATGCGCTGATACCTAGAGCGCGTAATTGTAGCTCCATGTTGCCGCGTTTTTCTTGGACAAAATTCCAAACCTGACTATATAGTTGTTCCCTAGAGAAATCAAAGCGACTCTTTCCCTGCTTTGCTAGCTCTTTTTCATAGACAACCCATGTTTCGAAGCCAGCGTGATCGGCTCCAGGAATAAAAACCGCATCGTCGCCCTTCATGCGGTGATAACGGATAAGGATATCCTTTAGGTTCATATCTAGGGCGTGGCCAATATGCAAGTTGCCATTGGCGTTAGGCGGCGGCATCACGATAGAATATGGTCTGCCAACACCAGTCGGTTCTAGGGCGCCACTAGTCTCCCACATGGCGTAAATGTTTGGCTCGTAATCATTTGGTATGTATTGTTTGGCTAACTGCATATATAATTCCATAATTTTTCATGTGAAAAAAGACAAAAGAAAATACAAGAACTTTTCACGTGTAAAAGCCCCTAATTATACTACTTTTAAATTTCTCCACATGTTTATATTACAGCTTAATTATACCACAGACCGCGGGAAGGAATGAAGTGGTAAAAGGGGTTACTTTCTGATGGTTTGGTAGATTCGATAAAGCCAATATTTAAGTGGCTTCAAGGGAAGCTCCCACGTTGCGCCAGAATAGACATCTTCGCCGCCAAATGATCGCTTGAACCTTGTAAAGCCAGCCCAAGGATGATTTTTTGGTGCATTTTCTGGAGCGATTCCATATAGGTCAATTTTGTCCATGTGGCGATGTTTTGCGTCAATGATAGCTTCAGTAAGCAGGGCAGTACCAGCGTTTAGCTTGCGATATTCTGGTGCAGATTCAGCAGCGGCATGTGCATAAATTCGTGTTGTTTTTGAGTCGAAAAATAGGGCAGTAGCAATTATTTTATCGTCGTATGTCGCATACCAAAAAGAAGCATCGCCGCTAGGTAGCAGAGATTTCGCCTGTTTATGGAAATATGAATCTGGGTGTGGTGACATGCCGGTTCGTTTGGCGACTCGGTGAATTAATTTAAGGAAATATTTAATTTCTTCTGGGTTTTGAGAATGTCTAACGGTAACGCCTTTTTTCCGATAATTCCGATAACAATTTCTGACAGGCTGCGCCATATTGGCTATAATCTCGTTTTCTGCTTGATGAAGGTTGATAACGTGAGTGTGTTCTGGCTGTAGATGTACGTAAGTGGCTTTTTTCCAGTGTTTGTCGGATAGTGTCTTAGAAAAATCTGTCTTGATTGGTCCGACCCTGAGAAATGTTACGCCAAGTTTTTTACCTAAATCAGTTAGGTTTTTTATGGCTAATCGTAGACCTTCTTCGTTGGTGGCGGTTGGGCCGAAAGGGCAATATAGGCGAGAGTTGCCGGTACCATACTCTAATATTGCGAAATATTCCCAATTTTCACCTCTGTTGTGAAATACTTTTTGTCCAAGCGATTGTTGAAATTTTTTCCAGGCGGTTGATTGTAAAAAATGTTGATTCATGTTGTAATCCTCACAACGTTAG
>ERZ773035.390-NODE-390-length-36816-cov-10.842687_pt1 | contig 36816 bp, 30 predicted proteins | sample MGYA00511487_ERZ773035 | MGnify/ENA primary metagenome ERZ773035 (study PRJEB29015, sample SAMEA2737985) | human oral metagenome | biome: human oral; feature: human-associated habitat; material: dental | place: China | collected 2024 ...
CGCATGAATATGCGGGGGATCCCCGTGCGCCGTATTCGCTCTGTGGATTTTCGAGGTGGCGGGTTGGCGGTGAGATCGGCGAGGACTCGGTCGACGGCGTTTCCGACGCTCGTCCGCCCTCTCGCCGGTGGCCGGGGAGGTCGGACGCGCAACGGGATGACGGCGGACCGTCGCACGGTTAGCCCGGCGGTGGGCGTGGTGTTGCCGCAGTCGCGCTCGGTCGAAAGGCGACAGCAAGCCGGCGCGCAAGAGGTGCGGCGCGCCCGAAGGATGGGATTTCGGCGGTGGAACCGGGTGGCCGGAGCCGGCGGTGGAGCTTGGCGGCAAGAGGAGCGTGTGGGAGGCGCGGTGTGCTCTGGCGGGGAGGTCCGCGGCGGGGTGAGGCCGATCGCGCGACAGCGCCCGGACAGCACTGTGCCCGCCAAGACATCCCCTGCCGGGGCCTTGGCGGGCACAATTAACCGCCCACAATGGTTCCACGCTCGAGCGCGGTTGTCAAGGCCGTGGATCGACGCGGCGACTTCCCCCTTCCGCGAAAACGCGCAACGGGCGACGGCGAGCCGTGACAAGATGAGCCGGAAATTCCACAGCATGCGCTTCGCGCCGCGTGCTTTCGCCGAAAGAGCCGCCCGCCGGGTAGAGGGCCCGCTCTCGCGGAGCGGGCGAAAGCCGCGACGCGACGGGGGTTACGCGCTGGACGAGCGAGAGGAGCGCACGATGAGACGCATCGGCACTGCGATGGTGGCTGGGCTCGTGAGTCTGGCCATGGCCGGATGCTCGGGGGTCGCGTCGAGCAGCGGATCGGGATCCACTGGCGGCCCGGGGGCCGCGACGTCTCTTCCCGCGGGATCGGAGTCCCCTCCGTTGTCGGGCAAGGGGTCGTTCAAAGCCTTCGCTTTCACGAAGGTACCGGAGGCCTACTACAAGAAGGCGAGCCGGCAGGGACGGCTCGAAGAAGTCGAGTACCGGACGGACGACCCGGAGAACGAAGGGTCCACGGTCACCAAGCGCGCCGTCGTCTACCTCCCCCACGGGTACGGCGCGAACCCATCCCAGCGCTACAACGTCTTCTACCTCATGCACGGGGCTGCCGGATCGGAGCGGACCTGGATGGGCACGCAGTCCAAACCCACCGAGTTCAAGCACATGGTCGACCACATGATCCAGGACGGGCGCATCGAGCCGACGATCGTCGTCATGCCGAAGATCGACCGCGGAAAGGACCGCTTCACCTCGACCTTCCCGGCCTTCCACACCGAACTGGAGAAGGCCATCATGCCCCTGGTCGAGGGGAAGTACCGCACGTACGCCGAGAACACGACCCCCCAGGGCTTCGCGGCGTCACGCAGCCACAGAGCCTTCGGCGGCTTCTCCCTCGGCGGGGGAGCGACATGGTCGGTCTTCCAGCACGACCTCGCCTCCTTCGAGTTCTTCCTCCCCATGAGCGGCGAGTTCTGGGACGGCAGGCGCGCCAGGAGGCCGTCGGCCGAGGAAAGGGCCCAGACCCTCGCCAAGATCGCCAAAGACTCGGGGCTGAGCCAACGCGACTACTTCATCTTCGCCGCCACCGGCACCAAGGACGACCTGTACGCGGGCCTGACCTCGCAGATCCAACAGATGCGCAGGCAGACCTCGGCCTTCAGCTATACGGAGAAGAGCTTCGCCGAGGGCAACCTGACCTACTACGTGGTGGACGGAAACCGGCACTCCGTCTCCAACACCTACGTCTACCTGTACAACGGCTTGCAGAACTTCTTCGCCCAGTGACCCGTCGGCGCGGGGAGGGCGAGGCGGGGCAGCCGCCGGCTAGGCGAGGATCGGCGAACGGATAGGCCGGCTGGGCTCAGGGCGCCGCCGTGCGATCGACCGGCCCCGAGTGCGCTCCGGCCTTGGGGACGACCAGCGGAGTCCCGGCCTCGGGGTCGGGGATGATCCGGCAGTCGAGGTCGAACACGGCCTTCACGGTCTCCGCCGTGATGACCTCCGCGGGCGTGCCCGAGGCCACCAGCTGACCGTCGCGCATGGCGACGATGCGATCGGCGTAGCGGCCGGCCTGGTTGAGGTCGTGCAGCACGGCGACGATCGTCGTCCCGTAGCCGTCGACGAGTTCCCGGCAGAGTTCGAGGACGTCGATCTGATGGGTCAGATCGAGGAAGGTCGTCGGCTCGTCGAGCAGGAGGATCCCGGTCTGCTGGGCGAGGACCATCGCGATCCAGACGCGCTGGCGCTGCCCGCCGGACAGCGACGCGACCGGGCGGCCGGCGATCTCCCGCGTGCCGGTGCGCTCCATCGCCTCGGCCACCGCGGCTTCGTCCCGCCCGCTCCACTGCCGCATGAGCCCCTGATGCGGGTAGCGGCCGCGGGAGACGAGATCCGCGACGGTGATGCCGGCGGGAGCCGTCGCCGACTGGGGGAGCATCCCCACCAGCCGCGCGAATTCCTTGGCGCCGTATTCGCGCACCGGCCTGCCGCCGAGCGTCGTGTGCCCCTCGTGCGCCTGGAGGATCCTGCCGAACGTTTTGAGCAGCGTGGACTTCCCGCACGCGTTGGGGCCGATGATCGCCGTCATCGCCTCCGGTTCGATGGAGACGGAGACGCCGTGCAGCACCTCGGTCTGCGAGCGCGGATAGGCCAGGCGCACGTCCTGCGCCTGGAGCGGGCCGGACGCAGGCGCAGACGCGACGGCCGGGCCCGCGATGTCAGCCGACAAGGCGCTTGCTCAACGTGGAAAGGACGTGGTTCGCGGCCGTCGGCCCCGCGTTGAGGTAGAACGGATCGTTGTCGACGGCGACGGCGTGCTCGTTCTTCACAGCCGTGAGCGTCTTCCACAGAGGCAGGGATTCGAGCTTGGAGTTCTTCCCGCCTTTGACGCCGTAGAAGATCCAGGCGGCGTCGGCCTTGTCCAGTTCCTCGGAGCTGATGTCGCGCGAGGTCTTGCCCTTGAAGCTCTGCGCCGCGGGCCGGGCGACTCCCGCGTCCTCGGCGATCGATCCGGCGAACGAGGACACCCCGTAGACGCGCGTGCGCTGGCCGCTCTGATTGAGGAAGGAGACGGTCTGCTTGGGCGTGACCTTCCCGGCCAAGGCCTTGGCCGAGGCGTGGAAGGCGTCGAGCCTCTGCTGGGCGGCGTCGCGCTTGCCGAGCGCATCGGCCAGAAGGAGGAAGTCGGACTTCCAGTTGACGCCGGTCCCCTCGGTGACGACGGTGGGCGCGATGGCCGACAGGGACTTGTAGAGGGCGGCGGAGTCCCCCTTGCCCGCCTTGTTGACGAGGATGAGGTCGGGCTTGAGCTTGGCGATCTCCTCGACGGACGGCTCGGTGCGGCTCCCGATGCTGACGGTCTTCTGGAGCTCGGAGGCCTGGTCGGGGAAGGCGTCCTTGAGGTACTGGGGGACCGTCTCGGTCCCGTCCGGCGAACCGACCCCCACCGGAGCGATCCCGAGCGTCAGAAGGGCGTCGGACTGGCCCGTGGAGACGGCCACGACCCTCTGCGGCTGGGCGCTGACGGTCGTCTCGCCCTTGAAGTGCTTGACGGTCCGGGGGAACTGGCCGTCCGCCTTGCCGCTTCCCTTACCGGCGGCGATCGTCCGGGGCGCGGCGCGCACTGCGTCCCCCTTGGCCGAGGTGGAGGCCGTCGAGGAGGGCGAGGACGACGAATCGCCCTTTCCGCAGGCCGTCACGCCCGACAGGGCGAGGGCGAGGCCGCCGGCGAGGAGGAATGTGTGTGCGAGGCGTATTCTCATAAGGGAAGGCTATCCAAATCAAAACGGAGGCCGATAGGGTGTACGGGTGCGATATGCCTCTTCTCACTCACGCGGCGTGCGGCGCCGCGCTCCCGCCGTCGGCGGACCGCCCGATGACGGCGGACCGTCCGGCGGAGGCGAGCCGCCCAGCGAGGGGAAGGAGGCGATCCCGATCCCGTCCGGCGAGTCGGCAGACGCGCCGGCCCGACCCGACGGAGCGCCGGTGGACGAGGCGTCGGCGGGACACGACCGCGCCCTCCGGCGCAGGCGCGCCATCGCCGTCGGGATCGCAGGCCTGGCCGTGCTCGCCGGGCTGGCCGTGGTCGGCATCGCCATCGGAGCCAAACCGCTCACGCTCGGCGAAGTGTGGAGCGGGCTGACCGCCACCGGACGGGACAGGCGGGAGGTCCCCGAGGCCGTCATCGTCTGGCAGACGCGCATGCCGCGCACGGCGCTGACCGTCGTCGTCGGGGCGAGCCTCGCCCTCGCGGGAGTCGCCATGCAGGCGCTGACGCGCAACCCGCTGGCCGAGCCCGGGCTGCTGGGGGTGAACTCGGGAGCGGCCTTCGCCGTCGCCCTCGCCATCTCCGCCTTCGGGGCGACGAGCGTCGACGACTACGTGTGGTTCGCCTTCGCGGGCTCGGCCCTGGCGGCGAGTTTCATCTACGTCGTGAGCGCGCGGCGGGGCCGGACGAGCGGCCATGCCCACCTCGTCCTCGTCGGGGCCGCCGTCAGCGCGGCTCTGGGCTCGTGCACCGGGATCATCACGATGTTCGACAAAGAGGCCTTCGACTCCTACCGCTTCTGGGTCATCGGCTCCCTGGCGGACCGCGGCTACGGCATCCTCGCCCCGCTCCTGCCCTTCTTCGCCGCCGGCTGCCTGCTCGCCCTGCTCGCCGGACCGTCGCTCAACGCGATGATGCTCGGCGAGGAACAGGCCCAGGCGCTCGGCGTACGGCTGGGGCTAGTCCGGGCCGTCGTCCTGCTGGCCGTCACCCTGCTGTGCGGGGCGGCGACCGCCGCGTCGGGCCCCATCGGCTTCGTGGGCCTGGCGATCCCGCACATCCTCCGGCTCCTCGTCGGCGTCGACCAGCGGACGATCCTCGGGTTGGCCCTCATCGCGGGGCCCTGCTTCATGCTGGCCGCTGACGTCATCGGCCGGGTCGCCGTATCCGGGGAGCTGGAGGTCGGGATCGTCACGGCCTTCCTCGGAGCCCCCGTCCTCATCGCCATCCTCGTGAGAAAGGCCGCGACATGACGGCACCGTGCGAGGCGGCGACGGAACCCCCGCTCGGGACTGCCATGCGAACCCCGCGTGGGGATGGAACGGGAACCCTGTGCGGGGCGGCGGCATGAGCGCCCGGCCCGGGCTGCCCCTGCCAGCCGGAGGCGAGGGAACTCCCCGCTGCCACGAGGATGCGCCGGACGGGTCGCCTGCGTCAACCGGAGGCGAGCCTGCGGAGCCGGAGCGCGCGGAGTCGGAATGCACCGAGCCGGAATGGCCGGGACAGACGCCTGTGCGCGCCCGGCCCGCCGGATACGGCAGAATCGCGCTGCCCGGCGGACGCTCGCTGCTCGTGCACCGCCGCTCCCTCGCGGTGGCCGTCGGGCTGCTGGGGGTCGCTTTCCTCGTCGCCATCGCCACTTTGACGACGGGCCCATATAAGATCTCCCCGGGCCGCATCGCCCGCATCCTCGCCGGAGACCGCACCGGCACCGAGGCCTACCTCCTGCTCGAGCAGCGCCTTCCCCGGGTCGTCGCCGCGGCGGCCGTGGGAGCCTGCCTGGCGGCCTCGGGCGCGATCTTCCAGACCACGTCGCGCAACCCGCTGGGCAGCCCCGACCTCATCGGCTTCACGACCGGCGCGGCCACCGGCGGGATCCTCATCATCCTCCTGGCCGGCGAAGGGTCGCAGTCCGCACTCGTCGCGGGCACGTTCTTCGGCGGATTCGCGGCGGCCACGGCCGTCATGCTCATCGGACGCGCGGGCGCGGGGACGGGCCAGCGGCTCATCGTCGGCGGAATCGCCGTGGCCGCCATGCTCTCCTCGACGAACGACTACCTCATCAGCCGGGCCGAGATCGAAGCCGCGGAAAAGGTGAAGGCATGGCAGCACGGCAGCCTCAACGCCGTCTCCTGGCAGGCCGTCGTTCCACTGGCCGTCGCCGCCGCGGTACTCGTCCCGGCCGCGCTGGCCTGCTCGCGGGACCTGCGCTTCCTAGAGCTGGGCGAGGAAGCCGCCGCCGGAGTGGGCGTCTCGATCGGCCGTGCGCGCACCCTCGCCATGTGCATGGGCGTCTTCCTGGCCGCCGTAGCCGTGGCGACGGCCGGCCCGATCGGCTTCGTGGCCCTCGTCGCCCCGCAACTCTCGCGGCGCCTGGCGCGCTCGCCGGGAATCGCGATCCTGCCCGCCATGGCGACCGGCGCCGTGCTGCTCATGTGCAGCGACTTCCTGGCCCAGCGGCTGCTGAGCCCCTTCCAGATCCCGGTGGGCCTGGTGACCGGGGTGCTGGGAGGGGTCTACCTGGCCTGGCTGCTGCTGGGAGCGGAGCGACGAGGGGGATGGGAGAGCGGCCCGCGGCGGACGGCGGCGACAGTCCGCCGCGGGCACCCTCTCACGCGGACCCTCAGATCCTCTCGACGACCACCGCGGCGACCTTGACCAGGGAGACGGCCCCGGGATCGGGAGTCCCCACGGACTTCTGGCCGAGCGGACGCGCCCGGCCGAGCTTGGCCACGAGATCCCGAGTGGACCGGGCTCCGGCGTCGCCCGCCGCGACGGCGGCCTCGCCCTTGGCCTTGAGATCGCCGTCGGCGGAGAGGAAGGCGTCGACGAGCGGCACGAGGGCGTCGACGAGGGTCTTGTCGCCGACCTGGGCGCCGCCGAGCCTCTGCACGGCGTCACGCGCGGCCACCAGGGCCTCGCCGACGGCCTTTTCGTCCGGTGCGTCTTGATCGCCGAGCCGCGAGCCGATCGCCGTGAGCAGCGAACCCCACAGGGCCCCCGACGTGCCCCCGGCGCGATCCGACCACGCGTCGCCTGCGGCGGCGAGAGTCGTGCTCGCTCCGGCGCCCTCGCCCACCAGCCTCTTCGCCGCGGCGGCCGCGGCCCGCGAGCCGTTGGCCATGCCGATGCCGTGGTCGCCGTCGCCCGCGACGGAGTCGAGCTTGCCGAGCTCGTCCTTCTCGGCTTCGAGCATGTCGGCGACGGCCTCGAGGAGACCGGCGATCGTTCCGGCCGCCGCCTGGGAGGCGGCCGAGCCCTTGGCCGCGACGGTCACGGCCGTCGCCTCGGTGTTCAACGCGGTCTCGTCGCGCTGGACGTCGCCGACCGAGCCCTTGCGGTAGGCCGGGGTGTCGCAGGGGGCGTCCCAGTAGGAGAGGAGCTCGTCGTCCACCCACACGAGCGTCAGGGAGATCCCCGCCATGTCCAGGCTCGTGACGAACTCGCCGGATTCGACGTCGACGCATTCGACCCCCGCGGCCTCCAGTCGGTCGACGACGCTGCCGACCACGACGAAGAGCTCCTCGTACTTCGTGGCCCCCAGGCCGTTGACGATCGCGATCACGCGACCGCCCGCATCGGCGGGACGGTCCTCGAGCAGGCCCTCGACGAGGGTCCGGGCGACCTCGTCGGCGGTGCCCAGGCGGGCTTCGTCGACTCCCGGCTCGCCGTGGATGCCCAAGCCGATGCCCATCTTGCCTTCGGGCACGGTGAAGAGCGGGCCGTCGGCGCCGGGGAGCGTGCAGCCGGAGAAGGCTACGCCGAAGGACCTCGTGGCGGCGTTGGCCTTGGCGAAGACGCGCTTGACCTCCTCGAAGTCCTTGCCCGCCTCGGCGGCGGCGCCCGCGATCTTGAAGATGGGGAAGTCCCCCGCGATCCCGCGGCGCTTGTCGAGTTCGTCCTTGGCCCCCGAGGCGATGTCGTCGGTGACCACCAGGGTGTCCGCCTGGATCCCCTCGGAGCGCAGGCGCTCGATGGCCTGCCCGAAGTGCAGGACGTCGCCGGCGTAGTTGCCGAAGCCCATGAGGACCCCCGCGCCGCGCTCGGCCGCCTTCATCACGGAGTAGGCCTGCGCCCCGGAGGGGGAGGAGAAGATGTTGCCGCACACGGCTCCGTCGGCGACGCCCACGCCGACCCAGCCCGCGAAGGCCGGATAGTGGCCGGACCCGCCGCCGTAGACCACGGCGACCTTGCCGTCCGGCGTGGCGGTGGAGCGCACGACGCCTCCGTAGACGGGTTTGACGTACCTTTTGTTGGCTAAGACGAATCCTCGCAGGGACTCTGCGGGGAAATCGGCAGGATTGTTGACTAGTCGCGTCATTGCGTACCTTTCGGAACAGAATGGAGGCGGCCCAGGCGTGACGGTGGACCGCCGCGGTCCTACGATCCTAGGCAGGGAAACGGGATCGGCACAACAAGCGGGCCCTCGCCGTGGCGGAGACGACGGCGAGGCGAAGACCGGGCGATACCGCGGCGCCGGCCGACCTCCCGCGGATCGGAGAAGTCGAACTCCACCCGGACGTCGGCTATGCCCGGCCGATCACGCTCGGATCGTCCGTGAGGCGCCGCCCCGCGCGGGCGCAGGTCCGATGAACCCTCCGGAATCTCCGGAGGGTTCATGCTCCGCCGCCCCGCCCGGACGCAGATTCGGTGCCCGCGCCCTCGATCCCCGCGCCCTCGGCGGCCCTGAGGTCGGAGGTTGCCGTCCCTGCGGGACAATCCGGTTGCGCTGCAGGGCTCGCGCTGCCGTAGGCTTGGCCCATGGATATGACAGCGGCCGTCCTCCGCGGAGTCGGCGACCTCTCGCTGCGGCGTGTACCGCGCCCTGAGCCCGGGCCGGGCGAGGTCCTCCTCAAAGTCGAGGCGAACACGATCTGCGGCACCGACCTGCGGATCATCTCGGGCGCCAAAACCGCGGGGGTCCGCCCCGGCGTGATCATGGGCCACGAATTCGCCGGAAGGGTCGCCGCCGTCGGCGATGGCGTCGAGGGAGTGGACGTCGGCGTGCAGGCGACGTGCTCGATCGTCCTCTCCTGCGGCCGCTGCGTCCGATGTCTGGCCGGCCGCGAGCACCTGTGCGAGAGCCTCCGGCTCTTCGGATACGAGATCGACGGCGGAATGGCCGAGTACCTCCTCGTGCCGCGGGAGGCGATGGAACGCGGAAACCTCGTGCTGGCGCCCCGCGAGCTCGAACCCACGACGCTGGCGCTGGCCGAACCCGTCAGCTGCTGCCTCAACGGAGCTCGGCAGTTCCGCGTGCGCCCGGGCGATTCCGTCGCCGTCCTGGGGACAGGGCCGATCGGGCTGCTTCACGTCGCACTCGCGAAGCTCGCGGGAGCCACGCGGATCGTAGCCGTCGGGCGCCCGGGCCGCCTCGACCCCGCCGTCGAGCTCGGCGCGACGCACGCGCTTTCGGCGCAGGGCGAGGATCTGACCCGCGAGGTCCTCCGCCTGACGGGAGGCGGGGCCGACGTGGCCGTCGTCGCCGTGGGCGACCCCGCCCTGGCCGACCAGGCGCTCCAGATCGCGGCCATCGGCGGAAGGGTCAACTACTTCGCGGGTTTCCCCAAGGGATCGACGGCCCTCATGGAGCCGAACGTCATCCACTACCGCGAGCTCCAGGTGACCGGCGGGTCGAACGCGCGCAGAGCCGACGTGCGCCGGGCGGTGGAGCTGCTCTCCAGCGGGGCCCTCGACGTGGCGAGCCTGGTGACCCACCGGTTCCCGCTGGCCGAGATCGACGCCGCGATCGCGGCCGTGCGCCAGCGCGCGGGCCTGAAAGTGGCGGTCGTGCCGAGCTGACCGGCGACTCGCCGGGAGCCTCGGCTCCTGCTGCTCGCTGCGGCGACCCCGCTAGGCCCACCTCTCGCTGCTCGGCTCCGGGACGCATGCCGCCGCCTGCATCAGCCTCGGCTCCGCCCGGCGCTCGCCGCGGCCTTCACGGCGCCGGCGGCGTGAGCTCGCCGGCTATCGGCCGCTCGACCCACGCGGCCAGGTCGGCGCCGCGCAGGCCCTGGCAGAGGAGGAAGACGATCTTGGCGTAGACGGCCTCGAGGGTCATGTCGCAGGCGCCGACCGCCCCGGCCCGGGCGACGGCGTCGCCCGCCTCATAGTGGCCCAGGAGGACCTGCGCCTGGTGGCACTGGGAGGCGACGACCACCGGGACGCCGTCGCCGATCGCACGCTCGATCACCGCGGCCAGCCCGGGTTCGGCCGACGGGACGTTGCCCACGCCGTAGGCGCGCAGCAGGACCGCCTCCGGGCGAGGCGTGAGAAGGGCCTGGAGACGGGAGGCCGAGATGCCGGGGGCGAGGTCCAGCACGACGACGTCGTGCCGCGCATACGGCGCGGGAACGCGGGGGCCTTGGCTGCTGCGGCCGCCCGGGAGCGCCGCCCCGCGCGGGGCGCGCGCATCGGATCCCGGGGCGGCGGAGCTCGAGGAGGCGTCGCCGTCGATCGCATGCCCGACCGCCGCGGCCGGTCCGGATTCGGCCATCGCGGCGTCCGCGGGCGGAAAGCCTCCGGCGGCCTCTGCCCGGAGAGCCGGCTGGGCTCGGTCGGCGGGCGCATACCATCGCCAGGGCGCGCCCGTGCGCGCGAGCGGAGGGACCGACGGCGAGGCGAAGCCCTCGAAGGCCCACGAGCTGGTCTTCGTCACGCGGTTGCCCGCCAGCAAGTGGTGGCCGAAGAAGAGGCTCACGCCCTGAGCGCGCCCGGAGGCGGCAGCCCGCAGGGCGCCCGTCACGTTCGCGGTCGCGTCGGAGCCGACGTCGCCCAGAGGGTATTGCGAGCCCGTGAAGACCACGGGCTTGCCGAAGCCGGCCATGGCGTAGGAGAGCGCCGCGCTCGAGTAGCTCATGGTGTCGGTTCCGTGGAGCACGACGAAGGCGTCCGCCCGCTCGGCGTGGGCGCGCAGGTCGTCGACGATCGCCTGCCACGATTCGGGCGTGGCGTTCGAGGAGTCGATGAGCGGATCGAGCTCCGTCAGGCTCACCTTCCCGTCGAGCTCGGTCCCCGCGACCAGGGCGCGGAGCCACCCCTTGAGGTCGGCGCCGGGCACGAGCCCGTTGGGGGAGTCCACCATGCCGATGGTTCCGCCCGTGTACGTGACGTGTATGCGCATGTCGTCCTTCCCCGGGGCCGCCGGGATGCCCGCCGTCGCCCGGCTCTGCCGCGGGACGGCGCCGGCTCCCGTCAGTCCGTCGCCCCGTTCTCGGGTTCGGGCGCGTGGTCGGTTCCGCGGGCGCCGTCGCCGGCCTCGTCGAGCACGCCGTCCATGAGGGTGCCGTCGACCCGTCCGCGGACGTAGTACCAGCCGCCCACCATCATCGCCACCACGGGGACGAACAGGGCGAGGGTCCACCGGCCCTGGACGCTCGTGAGGTTCGAGGCGACCACCACGGCGAAGAAGGCCAGGGCCAGATAGTTCGTCACCGGCGCGCCCGGCATCCGGTAGGCGGGGCGGGTCTCCTTCCCCTCGTCCACCCGTTTGAGGAAGACGAGATGGGTCACCAGAATCGAGGCCCACGTTCCCGCGATGCCGATGCCCGCGAGGTTCATGACGACGTCGAAGGCCTCCTTTCCCAGGACGGCGTTGAGGAGCACGCCGATGAGGCCGAGGGCCGAGGTGATGATGATCGCCCCGTAGGGCACGTGGTGCCGGTTCATGCGGACGGCGAAGCGCGGGCCGGAGCCGGCCACGGCCAGGGATCGCAGGGTGCGGCCCGTCGCGTAGAGCCCGGCGTTGAGGGAGGAGAGCGCCGCGGTGAGGACCACGACTTGGATGACGTCGCCCGCATGTGCGACGCCGATGCCCTCGAAGAAGGTGACGAAGGGGGATTCGCTCTTCGAGTACGCGGTGTAGGGCAGGACCAGCGTCATGAGCGCCACGGCGCCCACGTAGAAGACGAAGATGCGGACGATCATCGAGTTGATGGCCTTCGGCAGGACCCTCTCCGCCTCCTTCGCCTCGCCCGCGGCCACTCCGACCATCTCGGTGCCGCCGAAGGCGAAGACGACGCCGAGGATCAGCGCCAGCGCCGGGAGGAGGCCCTCGGGGAAGAGGCCGCCGTGTTCGGAGATGTTGTGGAATCCCGGCGCGTGGTCGGCGACTGTGTGCCCCGCGGCGATCGCCCAGATGGCGATCGCCATGAATCCGAGGATCGTGGCCACCTTGATCGCGGCGAACCAGAATTCCGCCTCGCCGAACATCTTGACGCTGAGCATGTTGAGGATGAAGACCAGGGCAAGGGCGACGAGCGCGATGATCCACTGGGGGATGCCTTGGAACGCCGTCCAATAATGCATGTACACGGCGACGGCCGTGATGTCCGCCATGACGGTCACCGCCCAGTCGAGGAAGAACATCCAGCCCGCGACGTAGGCGCCCTTCTCGCCCGTGAACTCGCGGGCGTAGGAGACGAAGGCCCCCGAGGAGGGGCGGCGGATCGCCAGCTCTCCGAGCGCGCGGACCATGAGGAAGGCGAAGACTCCGCATATTCCGTAGGCGATGACCAGGCCGGGCCCGCCCTCGGCCAGCCGCCCGCCCGCGCCGAGGAACAGCCCCGTTCCGATGGATCCCCCGATGGCGATCATCTGGATGTGGCGGGGCTTGAGCCCCTTGTCGTATCCGGCGTCGCCCCTGTCGTGCGTCGCCGCGGGCGACGCCGGAGAAGGCGCGTCCTTCATCTCCTCCATCGGTCCTCCTGTCGTGGGCATCCGCCCTGTCTCATCCCCGCCCCCGGGCGGGGCGCCCTGCGCCGAGGGCGATTCCGCCGAGTCTCCGGTCCTCATCCCCGCCGGCCAGGCGGGCGCCCGGCGCCTCTGGATCTGGGCATGCGGAGCCTCGCCTGCCTGGGAGCTCGGCTTTCGGTCCGTTCCATATACGGTAGCCGCGCCAGGCGGTTCGTTGGCAACCCGGCGGGCGGTGCGCGGCGCGGGTGGACCCGGGAGGGAACCGGCACTCGGGCCCGAAGCCGTCCGACGGGGCCGGTCGCAGGCGCCGCCCGCTCTGCCGCTCGAAGCTTCCCGGCGGGCGCCCATGGGACGAACGGGCTGGCGGTTTCGCGGTGTGGCGTGGGAAAATCGCACTATGCCTTACACCCTCGTACTGCTCCGCCATGGCGAGAGCGAATGGAATGCAAAGAACCTCTTCACCGGATGGGTCGACGTGCCGCTGTCGGAAAAGGGTCGCGCAGAGGCAACCCACGGCGGCGAGCTCCTCAAGGAAGCGGGAGTGCTTCCCGAAAAGCTCTTCACGTCGATGCTGCGACGCGCCATTATGACGGCCAATCTGGCGCTCGACGCCGCAGACCGCCACTGGATCCCCGTCGAACGGCATTGGCGCCTCAACGAACGCCACTACGGGGCGCTCCAGGGCAAGAACAAGAAGGAGATCCGCGACGAGTACGGCGAGGAGCAGTTCATGCTCTGGCGCCGCTCCTACGACGTGCCGCCGCCGGAGATCGAACTCGGCTCCGAATTCTCCCAGGACTCCGACCCGCGCTACGCGGGCGAGCCGATCCCCAGGACCGAATGCCTCAAGGACGTCCTAGAGCGCCTGCTGCCGTACTGGCAGTCCACGATCGTCCCGGAGGTCAAGACCGGCAAGACGGTTCTGATCGCCGCCCACGGGAATTCGCTGCGCGCCATCGTCAAGCATCTGGACGACATCTCCGACGCGGACATCGCCGGCGTCAACATCCCCACGGGGATCCCGCTCGTCTACGAGCTCGACGAGAAGACCCTCAAACCCGTCAAGAAGGGCGGCACCTACCTCGATCCCGAGGCCGAGGCGAAGATCGCCGCAGTGGCCAATCAGGGCAAGTGACATTCCGATGGTATTCCGAGCTTCCTGAAGGTCGGAAATGAATGTGCGGTGGGGCGCGAATGCGACGCCCCACCGCTTTCCTGCATTTCCGATCGTCTGCGAGGTCGAGTCGGGGACTGTGAGGTCGAACCGGCGAATTCGAAGCCTTCATGAATGTCTCAAGCCTTTTCATGCGATTCACTGGGAAATTCGCGTACTGCGCGGGCCGCCCCGTCGAGGCCCCGATTGTCGAGTGTGATTACTCTAGCAAAAGAGTCGAGCGTATACCGATCATGGTAGAATGTCCAGTGGACGTAGCCGGATTGAAGGGGATTGTGCCAGCATGAGTTACACGATTGGGGAGACTGTCGTCTATCCGCACCACGGTGCCGCACGCATTGAGGATATCTATACACGCAAAATCCGCGGAGTGGAGAAAACCTACTTCAAGCTCCGCGTCATGCAAGGCGATCTTGAGATCCAGGTTCCCGCCGACATGCTCGAGGACGTCGGCGTCAGGGATGTGTCCGACGATCAGCAGCTCGAACACGTCTTCACCGTGCTGCGCGCCGAGCAGATCGAGGAACCCGCGAACTGGTCGCGCCGCTACAAGGCGAATTCCGAGAAGCTGGCCTCGGGCGACGTCGTGAAGGTGGCGGAGGTCGTTCGCGACCTGACCCGTCGCGACGCCGACCGCCATCTGTCCGCCGGGGAGAAGCGCATGCTGTCCCAGGCACGCCAGGTCCTCGGCTCGGAGGTCGCGCTCGCGCGCCAGGTCTCCGAGGACGACGCCTTGGAGCTCCTCGACGAGATCCTCGCCGAGTCGGTGGCCTAACGCATCCGTGAGCGTCGTTGCGATCATCGCCGCGGCCGGCCAGGGCACGCGGCTGGGCACCGGCGGCCCGAAGGCCCTGGTCGACCTGGCCGGTGAGCCGCTGCTCGTGCACGCCGCCCGGGCGATACGCGGCTCGGGGGCGGTCGATTCGATCGTCGTGACGGCGCCGTCCGCCCACGTCCGCCTTTTCGACGGCATTCTGACGGCGGCCGGAATCCAGGCGGCCGTCGTCGCCGGAGGGATCACGCGGCAGGCCTCCGTGGCGGCAGGGCTCAACGCCGCTGGAACGGCGGATCACGTGCTGATCCACGACGCCGCCCGCCCGCTCGTGCCCTCCCAGATCGTCCGCCGAGTCGTCTCCGCGCTGCGCCGAGGGCATCCCGCGGTGGTCCCCGCTCTTCGCGTCACGGACACGATCAAGCGGATCACGGCCTCCGATGCGCAGGCCGCGGTCGCGGCAGCCGAAGCGGCCGAGGGACTCGGCGAACCCGCAAGCCTCCCGGACGGCCCCTCGGACTTCCGGATCGAACGCGTCGAGACCACCCTGAACCGCTCTGCCCTGCGCGCCATGCAGACCCCGCAGGGCTTCGCCCTCGAGGCGATCAGACGGGCCCACTCGGCGTTCGCCGACCGCGCCGCAAGCGAGCTGAACGCCGCCCCCGACGACGCCGCACTCGCCGAAGCCGCGGGGATCCCGGTCGTCCTGGTCCGCGGCAGCGAGCGCGCCATGAAGATAACCCGGCCGTTCGACCTGCGCATCGCCGAGCTGCTGCTGGCCGACCCGGCCCTCTGTTAGCCCGTCGGGAACGCCACCGCCCAACCCCGGCGGCCGAACCCAAAGCTAGGCTTGCATCATGGACTTTCGTGTCGGAACCGGCGTGGACGTGCACGCCTACAGCCCCGAGGCTGGCCGCCCCCTCCACCTGGCCTGCCTCCGATGGCCGAGGGAGCGAGGGCTGGAGGGACACTCGGACGCCGATGTCGCCGCACACGCCGCCTGCGACGCCATACTCATCCCGGCGGGCGCCGGCGACCTGGGCACGGCCTTCGGCACCGAGCGGCCCGAATGGGCCGGCGCCTCGGGCGCGGCGCTCCTCGCCGAGTCCGTCAGGCTCGTGCGCGCCGCTGGCTGGGACGTCGCGAACGTGTCCGTTCAAATCATCGGCCAGCGCCCGCGCTTCGCCCCGCGCAGGATTGAGGCGGAAGCGGCGATGAGCGCCGCCGTCGGAGCGCCCGTGGCGGTGAGCGCCACGACAACCGACCGCCTGGGGTTCACCGGCCGCGGCGAAGGGATCGCCGCCATCGCGACGGCCCTGATCCGCCGCGGCTGAGCGTCATCGCGACGGCCCCCCGACCGTCAGGCTCGCGAGCCCCCGTCAGCGGCCCCGAGCCGCTTGGGATCGAGAGAGCCACCCGTCAGCGGGCCCGATCGCCGTCGTCGCGCGCCTGGGCCGCCTGCGCCTTGACGGGCAGGAAGGCGAGGAGGCCCGCCAGCAGGACCGCGACGAGGCCGAGGATGCCGAAGATCGCCACGTCGTCCTTCGGCCTGCCGCTGACCGCGTGGGCGAGGGTGATCGCCGAGGAGTACATGAAGGGCGCCAGGAAGGAGACGGCGCGGCCCGTCGTGGCGTACAGACCGAACATCTCCCCTTCGGATCCCCTCGGCGTGATGCGGGCCAGATAGCTGCGCGACGCCGCCTGCACCGGGCCGACGAAGACGCACAGCGCCAGGCCGAAGATCCAGAACGTCGCCGGCCCGAGGGGCTTGCCGAGGAACACGACGAGCCCGAGCGAGCACATGGCCACAAGGGAGCCGACGATCACCTTGCGCGAGCCGACCCTGTCATCGACCTGGCCGAAGGCCACCGTGGCCAGGCCCGCCACGAGGTTCGCCGCCACTCCGAAGGCCAGGACCATGGACTCGGAGAAGCCGAAGGCGACGCCGGCCAGCACGCCGCCGAAGGCGAAGATCCCGGCCAGTCCGTCGCGGAAGACCGCCGAGGAGACCAGGAACCACACGACGGAGCGATCGGTCGCCCACAGCCGCCTGACCGAGCGGACGAGGTCGGCGTAGGCGCCGAACACGCCGCGGGACGGGGCGCCCGTCGGGGCGCGGTTGCGCGACAGCACCAGGATCGGCAGCGTGAACACGAGCATCCACGCGGCGCACACCACCATCGACACGCGGATGTGCAGGGCGTCCTCGTGGGTGACCCCGAACAGCCCGGGGTCCGGATTGATGAAGCACACCAGGAGAACGGCCAGCAGCACGATGCTCCCGAGATACCCCATGCCCCAGCCGAAGCCGGAGACCCGGCCCACGGTCGACGGCGTGGCGATGTCGTTGACCATCGAGTTGTACACGACGGTTCCCGTCTCGAAGATGAAATTGCCCAGAGCCAGAAGGGTGAGCCCGAGCCACAGATAGCCCTCGCCCGGTTCGACGAAGAACAGGGCGGCCATCGCGGCGATGACGCCGACGGTCGAGACGGCCAGCACGGTCCGGGATTTGCCGGTGCGGTCCGTCCACTGCCCGACGGCCGGGGCGACCAACGCCACGAGGAGACCGGCCACGGCCGTCGTCCAGCCGAGGTCGGCGTTGGCCGACGGCCCGAAGATCTCCGGCTTGGTCAGGTACACCGAGAAGACGAAGGTCACGACGACCGCGTCGAAGCTGGACGAGCCCACGTCCCACGCAGCCCAGGCCATCACCCTCTTCGTGAGGAAGCCCTGCCGGCCGGCGGGCGTCGACCCGGCGCGGGAGGGCGACGCCTCGTCAGGGCGCGGGTCGCCGTGGCGGTCGCCGGCGACCGCGGCGTCCGAAGCGTTCTGGGTAGACATGCCACATACCTTACGGCTCCGTAGCTGCCCGGGTGAAACCCTCCGCATCGCGAGAACGCCGCGGAGGGCGGCCTCCTCCGGTTCGAGTCGCCTCCCGATCCGGGCGCAAGGAGGGCAGGAGCGTTCCGTCTCGCGGGCCTTGGCCGATCCGTCCCCGGCACCAGCGCCCCTATCCGCCTCGCAGGGCGCCGGGGTGCGAAGCCGTATCGATGAGGTTGCGTCCTGCCCTGTGGAGCGCCCTGGACTCGGGCCGGCCCGCATTCGATAGGCTTACTGGCGTGAGCTTGAAGATCTACGATTCCGCGACCCGCTCCCTGCGCGACTTCCAACCCCTCGTCGCCGGCCAGGTGGGGATATACCTGTGCGGCGCGACGGTCCAGGGCTCGCCCCACATCGGGCACATGCGCTCCGCCCTCGCCTTCGACGTCTTCGCCCGCTGGCTGCGACGCTCGGGCTACGAGGTGCGCACGGTCCGCAACGTCACCGACATCGACGACAAAATCCTCGACAAATCCGCGCGAGCGGGGTGGCCGTGGTGGGCGTGGGCCTACCGGCACGAGAACGAGTTCTCCGAGGCCTACCGGACGCTCGGCATCCTGCCCCCCACCTACGAGCCGCGCGCCACCGGCCACGTCACCGACATGATCGAGCTCATCGCCCGGATCGTCGAGGCCGGGCACGCCTACGCCGGCGACCCGGGCAACGTGTACTTCGACGTCGCCTCCCTGCCGGACTACGGCTCGCTGACCCGTCAGGAGCTGGCCAACATGTCCGTCGACGAATCGGAGGCCGAGCCCGACAAGCGCGGCCCCCACGACTTCGCCCTGTGGAAGGCCCCGAAACCGGGCGAACCGGCCACCGCCTCATGGGACTCGCCCTGGGGCCGCGGACGGCCCGGCTGGCACCTGGAGTGCTCGGCGATGGCCGGCCGCTACCTCGGCGACGTCTTCGACGTCCACGGCGGGGGCATCGACCTGCGCTTCCCGCATCATGAGAACGAACAGGCCCAGTCCCACGCCGCCGGGCGCGGCTTCGCCCGCTACTGGATGCACAACGCCTGGGTGACCATCGAAGGCGAGAAGATGAGCAAATCGCTCGGGAACTCGCTCACCGTCCGGGCCGTGGCGCGCGAGGTCCCGCCCGTCGTCCTGCGCCTGGCCCTCGGCACGGTCCACTACCGTTCGACCGTCGCCTACTCCCCGGCGACGCTCGCCGAAGCCGCGGCCGTCTGGGAGCGACTCTCCGGCTTCGCGACCCGCTCCGCCGACATGGTCGGCGAGGTCCCGCTCGAGGACGTCGCGCACCTGCCCGTCGAGGAGCTCCCGCCCGGATTCGTCTCCGCCATGGACGACGACGTCAACGTCTCGGGGGCCCTGGCCGTCGTCCACGAGGCCGTGACCCGCGGGAACACGGCCCTGGCCTCCCGCGACGCCGACGCCGCCCGCCGCTCCCAGCTGGAAGTCCGCTCCATGCTCGACGTGCTGGGCCTGGACCCGCTCTGCGAGCAGTGGCGCGCTCCGGGCGGTTCGACCGCCGAGCACGCGGCCTTGACCTCCCTCGTGGAGGGGATGCTCGAACGGCGCTCCCAGGCGCGCGCGGCCAAGGACTGGGCGACCGCCGACGCCGTCCGCGACGCCCTGGCCGGCGCGGGCATAGCCGTCGAAGACTCGCCCCAGGGCGTTCGCTGGCACGTGGAAGGACGCTGATGTCGGGAAACCGGATGACCCGCCGCCCCCGGGGGAAGAAGGGCCCGGCCGGAGGCTCGGGCGGCATGGGGCGCCGCAGGCTCGAAGGCAAAGGGCCCACCCCCAAAGCCGAGGACCGCGTCTACCATCCCGCCCACAAACGCAAGCTGCAGGCCGAAGCCGAACGGCGCCGGGCGGAGGAGGCGCGGCACAGGACGGCTCTGCGCGCCGCGCTCCAGCTCGACCGGGGGCATGAGCTCATAGTCGGGCGCAACCCGGTGGTCGAGGCGGTCCGCAGCGGCATCCCCCTCACCCGGGTCTTCATGTCCGGGGCGCTCGCCGGCGACGAGCGCCTGGGCGAGGTCGTTCGCACCGCGACCGCGCTGGGGGCCCCTCTCGTGGAGGTCTCGCGCGCCGAACTCGACCGCATGACCGACGGCGCGGTCCATCAGGGGGTGGCCATCGACGTGCCCCCTCACGAGTACGCCGGCCTCGACGACCTCGTCGAACGGGCGGGGGCGGGCCCTCGAGCCGGGCGCGCGGGGCTGATCGTCGCCCTCGACTCGGTGACCGACCCGCACAACCTGGGCGCGGTCCTGCGCTCGGCGAGCGCTTTCGGGGCGGACGGAGTGGTCGTCCCCGAACGCCGCTCGGCGGGCGTGACCGCCGCGGTATGGAAGGTTTCGGCGGGCGCGGCCGCGCGCGTCCCGGTGGCGCGGGTGCCCAATCTCGTCAACGCCCTCGTCGCCCTGAAGAAGGCCGGATACTTCGCGGTCGGCCTCGACGCCGGCGGCCAGGCGCGCATCGACGGCCTGGGCTTCGCCGACGCGCCCCTCGTCCTGGTCACCGGCTCGGAGGGCAAGGGTCTGGCGCGCCTGACCCGCCAGACCTGCGACGTGATCGCCTCCATCCCGATCGACGCCGACCTGGAGTCGCTCAACGCCGCCGTCGCGACCGGCATCGCCCTCTACCAGATCGACCGCCTGCGCGCGGCCGCCGAACCGCGCGCGGCCGGCCAGGCACCTGCGGTCGAGCCACGCGTGGCCGCAGACGACAGGAGTTAGGAGTTCCCATGGCCATCTGGCGTCCGGTAAGCGGATCGATCACCCGGCTCGATCCCACACTCGCCTCCGTCGAACAGATCGAAGATTTCTTCGCCGAGCGCCGGATCATCGCCCGCGGCGCCGCGTCCGGCGAGGACGGCTACCGGGTCGAGCTGGCCGTGACCGGCCGGCGCCGCCGCGTCGCCACGCTGACCGAGGACGGCGAGGTGGCCGCCGGGCCCTCGCTCTCCGAGCTGGTCGAGACGATGGACGACGCCCTGCGCAAACTGCAGATCGACATCGGCGGGGTGATCGCCTGGGGGGCCATCGACCTCGGTGAAGTCGACGTCGAAGGAGAAGCCGTCGAGCTCGGCCAACCTGGCGAGGGCCCTGCGGCCCCGGAGGCGGGCGCTGAGCCCGCCGAGGATCGGGGCGCGGAGACGGACGCGGATCGAACCCCGGCCCCGGAGACTGCCGCGGGTCGGCGAGCCGGCCAGGCCGCCGGCGCCCCCGCAGACCGACCCCCGACCGGCAGCGGCTCCGGGACCGGCGGAACCTTCTCAATCGCCGGAACCCCTGGAACCGCCGGGACAGGCGCCGCCTCACCCGGCGGAACCTCCGGAGCAGGCGGTTCGTCCGGCATCCCCGGAACCGTCGGAGGCCCCGCGGGCGGCTTCGACGGCCCGGACGCGCAGGACGACGGGATCGAAGGCGAACTCCCCGACTTCGGCGACGGTCCGCTGCTCGTCGTCTCGGACGTCTCCTTCGGCGCGCTGCCCGGCGCGGCGGCGAGCCTGGACACCGAGCTGGCCGCCTTCCGGATCAACGGGTTGACGGCGGTCGTCGCCGAGGCCAAGCCCGCCCGCTCGAACGCGCCGGGGGCCAGCGCCGACTTCGCGCTCGTCCTGAGCGTCGACCCGACGGGGCTGGACACCCCGATCCTCACCGTGCGCACCGACGGAACGCGCCTGACCTGGACGTGGAGCGACGACCTGCAGGACCTGCCGTGGCTGGCGGCGGAGCCCGCCGCGCGCTCCTTCGCGGCCGACGAACTCGGAGCCGGCGCCTTCGCCGGGAGGATCGCCAGATTCCTGCCCGTCGACCCGGCTGCGATCCGCACCATCCTCACCGGGGACACCCAGAAGGCCCCGGAGCTGCTCGTCGGGGTCTTCGGACTGCCGGGTGAGGTCGCCGACTGCCTGCACGGTCTGCTGGTTCCCCGCGTCATCCCGGGCGCGGTGCTCTTCGAGCCCAAGCCGTTCGCGGCCCGCCTGCAGTCGAGCGTCGCCCACGCGGTGGCGGGGGAGGGCGCCTCGGCCTCGAACCTGATCAGGGCCTACCGCAAGGTCTACCTGGAGCATCCCCGCGTCACCGAGATCGTGGCTTCCGTCCAGGCGGGCGTCGGCGTCCTGGCGTTCGCGGCGGGGGTGCGCTCGTGGGGCCGGCCCCGCGGCAAACTCCTGTCGATCCTCGGCGGCGGGCTCGCGGTCAACGCGGTCACCAGGATCCTCACCACCCAGTGGATCCAGGCGGCGTTGAGGATCGAGGGCCTGTCCGTGACCGCCCGCGACGAAGAGGGTGAAGAAGGCGGCCAGGGCGCCGGCGGCGATCCGACCGACCCCGGCGAAAACGCAGCCGGCGAACCCGCGGGTGGTGAGCCCGCCGACTCCACGGATGGCGATCCCGCACGCGGCAGCGGCTCGGGAGCCGGCGGGCCCGCTGACGCGCAACAGGAGCCTGCGTCGCCGGCCGCACCCGGCGACCGGGGACGCGAGGGCGGCAGACGGTGACGGCGATCGAGCCGGACGACGGCGAAAGGAAGGCCATGAGCGAGGAGACGACCATGCGCGACGGCGAAGAGCGCGACCGGGAGGAAAAGTGCGAGCGGGAAACCGAGCGCGCGAGCACTGAGCACGCCAGCCCGAAGGACGGCGGCGGCGCGCCCGGAAGCGCCGAACCGGACGCGGCCGACGCGCCCGGCGCCGGGGCAGCCCACCCGGACGAGGCTGAGCCGGAGAAGGCCCATCCGGATGAGGCCGAGCCTGGCGAAACCGGGCCGAATGAAGCCGAGCCGGATGAGGCCGTCGGCTCCACGATCCCCGACCCCGATCGGAAATCCTTGGAGGCGTTCTGGGTGCGCGCCCGCAACCTCTGCCACATCGCTCCGCTGGAGGCCGTGCTCGGCCAGGACGACGTCTCCTCCCTGTGCCCGCCCGCCTTCTCCTTCGGAGACACGCCCGAACTGGCGGACAGGCTCGCCAAGCTCGTGCTGGACGGAGAGAAGACCGCCACGTCGGGGTGGCGCGCGAGCTACGAGGCCGAAGGCATCGACCTGCCCGAACGGGGCGACCTGGCGATCATGTGCGACGGACGCGGCGAACCGCTGGCCCTCCTGCGCAACAGCGAGGTCCGCGTCATCGGCTTCCAGGAGGCCGACAGCGAGATCTCCGACGCCGAAGGCGAGGGCCCCTTCGAATCCTGGAAGGCCGCCCACGAGGATTTCTTCGCCCAGGAGTGCCAGGACCTGGGCATCGACTACGACCCGGACGGCGACATCGTCGTCGAATTCTTCGACGTGCTCCATTCACGCGCGGACGAACGGAAGGGCCGCCGGAGCGCAGCAAAACGCGCACACCCCGAAGCCCGCGAGGACGCCTCCGAAACACACGAGGACGCTCGGGCTGCGCAGGGCGAGGCCGCAGAAGGCGAGGTTCCAGAGGCCCCGGCCGAAGAGGCCGCGGAAGGCGGGAAGCCGACGAAGAGCGGCGAAGCCGCGACCCCGGGGCAAACCGACGAGGAGTAACAGAAAGCCTGGAAAGCGGAGGGCCTGGAGAGGCGTCGGGACGCGGTCCCGACGCCGGGCCAGTCAAGCCCAACTGCCGCGGCGCTCAATCAGTCGGCAATCGGCGTCCGGCCCCGACGCGGTCGGTTGACTAGGCTGAGGCCAGCCGGTCCCCGCGGCAACCGGCGTCGGCGTCAGTTGGCTCCGGCCTTCGAGACGTTGACGCAGCCCGGGGCCGACTTGAGCTTCCCCTCGGGGTTGTCCTTCTTGACCTGGTCGGCGGTCAGGACGTCCTGGTATCCGTCACCCACCACGATGGAGATGATCTCGTCGGACATCGAGGAATCGTACTGGATCACCGACTTCGGGAAGTACTGCGCGATGGTGTAGGCGGCGTTGATGCCCCGCGGCCCGGTGGCGATCCGCGCGGAGGCGGTGAATTTCGAGCCGCCCTTCCAGTTCTCGGTCTGCGCCACGCTCACGCCCCGAGCCGTCAGCTCCTGCCCGACGGCTCCGGCCAGCCCCGTGCGATTCGTCGAGTTGAACACCTTGACCGTGATGGCGTTGAGTTCGGTGGCTTTCGCGTCTGAGGAGATGCAGGGCGTGATGACCTTGTTCGGGTCGGGGGCTTCGGAGAACTTCTGCTTGAAGGGGAAGGGAAGAATCCCGGTCCACACGAGCATCGCAAGGACCATGAGGAGCGCCAGGACGGCGGAGATCGTGCCGAAGAGGACGGTTTGGCGCTGCTGAATCTTGCGACGGTAGTCGTCGCGTGCGGAGGTTCCATCGTTCACAGCCTCTACGGTAGTCGAGAGGGCTGGAGTCTGCATGCCCGACGGCGGGGCGATCTCCGCCTGCCCGCGGGCAATCTAGAAGGGGCCGAGCGGCGAGACCTGCCCGAGTGCGGTCTTCGCCTGTCCGTGGATCCGTCCCGGCGTTCGCCGATGGGTGCGCCACGGCCCGCGTGTGCATCCGCCCCGCGATCGTCCGAGTCCTCGGGAAGCCGTGAGGGGATCGGGCAGTTGGCGACACATCCGCCCCGCGATCGTCCGAGTCCTCGGGAAGCCGCCCGGCCTGCGGAGCGGACCCTATACGAGGGCGCGGTCATCCTCTCCGAGTGCAACCTCAGTGCAACCTCCCAGCCCCTGCGAATCCGGCCTGCATGGTCGGGCCCTTATGGTCGGCCTGCGCCGCCGGCAGCGGCCGAGGCGTCCGGTGCCGACGGCCTGCCTGCCGGGCCCGGCGGCGTGCCATGCGGAACTGTCGGACTGCTTGAGCCCGGTGCAGTGCCGCCCGAATCCAACGTGCCGCCCGGGTTCTCCGCCGACGGACCGCCCGAATTCATCAGACTGCCCGAATCTGCTGGGGTACTCGGATCCGCCCAGCCGTCAGGGTTTGCCGAGCCGCCCGGGCCTTCCGAGCCGCCAGGGTCCGTCTGGCCGCCAGGGCCTTCCGAGCCGCGCGGAGGCGGGCCCACGCTCGCCTGCAGGGCGGCGATCCGGCCGGTCAGGTCGGTGACCTGGCGTTGCAGCGCGGCGACCTGCTGGCGGGTGGCCGCTTCCTCTTCGGCGGTCTCCTCGGCGACCCGGCTGACGATCCAGGATGCGAGCGTCGCCGTGACGGTGCCGATCACGGCGATCCCGGCGATCATGAGGAGGGCGGCGACGGTGCGTCCGGTTCCCGTCGTGGGGATGTGGTCGCCGTAGCCGACCGAGGTGATGGTGACGAATGCCCACCACAGGGCCTTGGGGAAGCTCGTGATCGTCGCCCCGGGCGCGTGCTTCTCCGCGTCGAGCGTCGCCAGAGCCCCCACGTAGGTCAGCAGGATCGCCGCTCCCGCCGTGTACACGGCGATCCGCCCGCGCAGGGCAAGGCCCGCGGTCCGCTGCAGGACGCTGATCGGGGTGGCCAGGCGCAGGAGGCGCAGGGGTCGGAGCAGGGGGAGGGCGACGACGGCCAGGTCGAGCAGGTGGTGGGCGAACCAGCGTCCCCGATCGGGGGCCAGGCGGAGCCGGACGGCGTAGTCGGCGGCGAAGACGGCCCACACGATGTCGATAGCGGTCTCCGCCGCGAGATGGTCGCGTCCGCGCAGGTCCCCGATCACCTCCACCGAGTAGACGGCCAGGAACAGAACCGCGGCGAAGGTCAGCGGCCACTCGGTGACCCGCTCCCACCGGGCGAGCCGCGAATCCGGCGCCTGCGCCAGGCCGCGGGAGGTTGCCGCACAGGAGGGAGCCTCCGGTCGGGTTCCGCCGGAGGATGCCCTTGCTGGGGCCCGGGAAAATGCCGCAGATCGCATGCCGCTCACACTCGGATTCTAACCGGCATACGACATCCAGGAGTGCGGCGCGATTTCGAGCTTTCGGAGCCGGCTTTTGACCGCTCCGCCGGTGCGTTCTCACTTTCCGTTCGGCTTAAGGAGAAGGACCTTCCTCATTCGACTTGTGGAGAAGGATCAATCGCCTTCCTCTGCGGAGGTATCCCTGTAAGTAGGCGCCGCTGAGCGCCGACCGGGAATGGATTTCCAAATCCGAGAAGTTGCTTCCGAGACCGATGAACGAAAGTGTGGAGAGCGAGCAGCCAGTATCACCAGAAAAACGAACACCTTGATTTATGATATAATATGTTTATGCCACCAGAAACTTTGTACAGCGATCGGACGCAGGGCACCGCGTCGCGTAATAAAGAATTTTTGCCTGAAAATACAGCAAAAGCGCTGCTTAGTCTTGTCCAAAACAAAATTAATACAAATTGGTTTGCTAGGGAGTTTCCTAAAAAATGCCCTGATTGTAATGCAATTGTTGGAACAGATGAGATGCGACTTCGAACAAATCTCGACGGAACCATTGAAGGACTTAATAATCCATTAGATAAAGTTATATATTCTTCAAAGAGAAAGGGATTGTCTATAGGAAGTGAGGAATCTGCTTATTACAATAGTATGCATGAAAATATCAGTATTGAAGATCATGTTATTTTTGATCTACTTGAGTATGCCGCTGAACGAATCGCGAAGCCTGAAGAAGACGCTTGGCATGATTACTTCAAGCATTACCACCTCCAATTTGATGAAAAGGATGGTCGGAAAGAGTTCCAAGAAGAGGTTAACCGATTGCTTTTAAGAGGTAATAGTGTGTACGAATTTGCGTTAATTGATGGTTTATTGCGAATTCGTCGTTTGGTAACACCGGAGGTTCAACGTTTGATTAATGAATTGCGACCTGATACTAAAGATGCGGGACTTGATAATCTTATTGTTGAGTCATGTAATCGGTATCTTTCGCGTAAAGTAGAAGATCGTAAAATTGGTTTGGATAGATTGTGGGACGCATTAGATCGACTTAAAACAATAGATATCCCTGGTAAAGGTAATAAGAGAGATAGTACCGTTCAATTGCTCGCGTATATCAACGATGAGGATTTACGAAAAATTATTGAAAAAGATATGTGTGAAATTAATTCAATCGGTAATGATGTATTTCAAATTCGACATTACGAAACAGATAAGTTACCGGTACCCCTTGAGGGATATGACTACCTATTTTCACGGCTGTCAAATTTAATAATTACATTACTTCACGTCAGTAATCGATTAATTGAATAACGATTTGCGATAAGATAATGTAACGGTAGGAAATACTTTTAATAAAAGTATTATAGCAGACTCAGTGTTTATCGGTGGTTATATGCATTATATTATCAATAAGTCACTATTATTTTCATCGATCGCTTAATGTAACATTATATTTGTCAAGTATAAACTCAAAACAGTAGTATAAAGACATACTTGTTTTTATTAGTAATCTCTTCTTAACACGTTATACTTTGTTTATAGCATAAAGTAATTTATTTTAAATCAATTCGATATTAAATTTTTCAATCGAGTCCATTTAATCTGTCCCTTAAAACGATTTTGAGAAATAGAGTTAATATCAAAGGATTGGGATAATTGTTCTTTCTTCCCCACGAGCCAGCGACGTGATTTTAGAACGAGCACTGTATTAAAATCTGGCCAGATTTGGAAAAAATCATTTCCAATTACTAAAATTTTGTCGGATGCGATAGGGAAAGTGATGGTAGATACATTTATACTCCCAATTTTACGCCAGAGGATAACGGCACCATCTCCAGTAAAAAATTCGATATTTTTTCTGAGGTTGACTAGTTCCCATGGCCATTTTTCAATGCCTAATGATAAAAGATTCGTATTACATATAAATCTATCAAGAATAATTCTATCCGCAAGGTTAAGATTTATGGATTTAATTTCACCATTTGATTGAAAAGCAAGACCCGGAATCTGAATTTTTATTTGATTCGCATACCAAATTCGTTCAAGATGCATATTAAGAAAAATTACAAGACTATTTGTTTCATCTAATGTCAATTTATGATTTGACTATAATTTTCGAATTGTTTTATGCCATTATTTTCGTTTTTGCAAATTTTTCCTCTAAATTGCGATTTATGAATTCAGTTTTATAAGTATAGTTAACAAACGTAACATTTTTTACATTAATTGTATATATTTTTCAAGATCCATAACAATAATTATGCTGTTATGGTCAGCTCAAGCCTCAAGGTAGCTCCGAGTGATCACGTGAGCTCTTTTTACTGTCATTATTTTGTTTATCTCTATTTTATTAATTAATTGGAATTATTAAATTATGTAATTGCCAATTTACTTAGGCAATGCTTTCAGAGGTGTTTTATCTAACATCTTCTTTCTTGTCAATTTTGAATATTCTTAACTTTGAACTGTGTAGTTGCTTTATGAAAATATGTGTATGTAAATGTATTTAAAAATAGAAATAGTGAACAAACAAGACAAAATATTTAAAAACTTTGAAATTAATTATTTCATTGCAAATAATTAATTATATCGGTAAACTAATGAAAATAATAAATTGCAATACTATTCAATAAATATTGAAATTAACATAAAATATGTATGTCAAAAACCGCCTAACATCTTTTCGCTAGAGGTTCACACAAGTCAACTGTGGCGGAGGATGGGGGATTCGAACCCCCGAGGGCTTGCACCCAACACGCTTTCCAAGCGTGCGCCATAGGCCACTAGGCGAATCCTCCTGAGGCGCAAAGATTGCGCTGATCCATGGTAGCCGATGGCGCGGAATCCGGCAATCTCCGGCCTCGATTTCGCCTGCCGTCCGGCCGGCCTCGCTGGAGCATCTGTCTGACCTTGCCTGATCACCTGTTCGGCCTTACCCGAGCGCCCGTTCTGGTGGAGCAGTCCATTGACAGAATGTAGTATCCTTACTATATTCTGAGCTATGACTGCTGTAGGCCTTCAGCCGGGCCCCGGGCCCGGCACTGATCCGGGCACCGGATCCGATGTCGGCGCTGTCAAGGTCGTCGAGGTCGCCGGCCTGTGCGTCGCCTACGGAGACAACCTCGTCCTCGACGGCCTGGACTTCACGGTTCTCCGCGGTGAGGTGGTCGTTTTTCTCGGCCCCAACGGCGCGGGCAAGACCACCGCGATCGAGATATTCGAAGGCCTGCGCACGCCCTCTTCCGGGCGGGTGAAGGTATTGGGCGCCACCCCGTGGGAGGCCGGTGAAGTCTGGCGGGCCAGGGTCGGGGCCGTCCTGCAGTCCTGGCGCGACCACGCGAAATGGCGGGTCGGCGAATTCCTCGACTACCTGGGTTCCTACTACCGGCCCTTCTCCACCACCGAGGTTCCGCGCCCGTGGCCGACTCCGGACCTGCTTCGCACCGTCGGCCTGGCCGAGGAGGAGTCGAAGAGGATCGGGCAGCTGTCGGGCGGCAAACGGCGCCGTCTCGACGTCGCCGCCGGGCTCGTGGGCAGGCCGGAGATCCTCTTCCTCGACGAGCCGACCGCGGGGTTCGACCCGCTGGCCCGCCGCGGCTTCCACGACGTCATCCAATCCCTGGCCGACGATCGCACGACGATCCTCATGACCACCCACGACCTCGGCGAGGCAGAGGAAGTGGCCAGCCGGATCCTCATTCTGGCCGAACACCGGATCATCGCGGACGGCTCGCCGGACCAGCTGCGCCGCCTCGACTTCGGGCAGGCCGAGGTCCGATGGTCCGATGGAGCCCAGCGGCACGTCCACGCCACGTCCGACGCCACGGGCTTCCTCCGCGAGCTGCTGTCAGAGGGCGGCCGCGTCGAGGATCTGGAAGTCCGACGGGCCACGCTCGAAGACGCCTACATCGGCCTGGTCCGGCAGGCCGAAGGCGGCACAGCGACGGACGTGCAGAGGAACACGCTCGCCATACTGGACGCGGCGGGGGAAGGGAGCCTCGCGTGAATGCGAATACCCGCGTGACAACCGCCATCGGCGTGCTGCGCTGCGGCATGCGCCAGGGCCTGATCGACCTGCGCAACTCCATGACCGGCGGCACGATGGTGAGCCTGATGACGATCCCCGTCATGCTCATCGTCGTTTTTTTCCTGGCCCCGGGCCAGAAGACCGACAGCGGCTTCACCCTGACGGGCATGGGATACTCCTTCCCGGGGCTGCTCGGTTTCGGCCTCGTGATAGGCGGGTTCGCCGGGGTCGCCGGCGAGATCCTCGCGGAGAAGGAGGACGGCTCGCTCGTCCGGATGAAAGCCGTCCCGAGGGGGATCACCGGATACGTCGTCGGCAAGACCTTCTACCAGTGCGTCGCCAACATGCTGTGCTTCCTCGTCAGCCTGGCCGTGGGAGCCCTCGCCCTGGGAGGCCTGGTCCCCTCCGAGCCGCTGAGATGGCTGGCGGCCTTCGGCTGGTGCGCGCTGGGCCTGGTGTGCTCCATTCCGATCGGCGCAGTGATCGGGTGCCTGATCAGCAGCTCCGTCGCCCTCGTGATCCCGATCGTTTTCCTGTACGGCCTGATGATCATATCGGGGATCTTCAGCCCGGTGGTCGGCATGGCCGGATGGGTCCAGGCGATCGCGAAGGCCTTCCCGGTCTATTGGCTGGGGCTGGGGATGCGGTCCGCCTTCCTGCCCGGGCAAGCGGTGGCGCTGGAAGCCGGGGAGTCATGGCACACCCTCGAATCCCTGGCGGTGCTCGGCGCGTGGGCGGCGGCCGGGCTGGTGCTCGCCCCGATCCTCATGCGCAAGATGATCCGCGGGGTCTCCGGGAGTTCGGTGGCCGCCGCCCGGGAGCGCTTCCTGGCCAGGGGGTACTGAGTGGCGATACACAATCGCATCGCCATGCTGCGGGCCGAACGCGGCACGTCGCGGCGCGAACTCGCCGAAGCCCTGGGAGTCCACTATCAGACGATCGGCTACCTGGAGCGGGGCGAGTACTCGCCCTCGCTCAGCCTCGCCCTGCAGATCGCCGAGTATTTCGACGTGCCCGTTGAGGTCGTATTCTCGCTCCGGCCCTTCCCGCGGCTGGGAAGCGGGAGCGAGCGGAAGGCTAGTCGGCTGTAAGGAGCCCGCTAGCCGGCTGTAGTGCCCGAGTGCGCTCGCGAAGGCCTCGCCTTGAGCGAAGAGGCGTAGCCGGGCTCCAGGCGCGATTCGAGGCACCCTCGCCTTACTGCGCAAAGGGCCGACAGGCTGCGCCTGCAGGCGCCGATTGCCGGCGGCCTACTCGGTGGCCAGGCCTTCCACCACTTCGGCGCCGGGCAGCCTCGCCAGGAGTTCGCCGGGCAGCGCCAGCTTGGAGGAGCGCAGCCCCGAGCCGATCACGGCGAAGCCTTCCACGACGCGCGTGTCGAGCAGCAGACGCCAGCCCTCCGGCACCCCGACGGGGGTGATCCCGCCGTACTCCATCCCCGAGGCTTCCACGGCCCGTTCCTGCGGCCAGAAGGACGCCTTGCGCACGTTCAGGAGCCTCTTGATGACGTGGTTGACGTCGGCCTTCGTCGTCGCGCGGACGACGGCCGCCGCGATGCGCTCCTGCCCCTCGCGTTTGCCCGCCACGAGCACGCAGTTGCACGAGAGGCGCAGATCCATGGCGTAGCGCGCCGTCATCGCGTCGGTATCAGCGAACTCCGGATCGATCGCGGCCACCACGGCCTGCGCCGCCAGATCCGGCTCGCGCTCCGCCACGGCCGTGAGGGACGCGGCCACCGGGGCGGCCAGAAGATCGAGATTGTCGAGGGCGCCGAGCCAATCCGCCGTGCCCATGCCAGGGATGTCGATGCTCATGCCCCCACTCTAGGACGCAGGCGCGGATGCGGAGCCGAATGTCCGCTGGCCGGCAGAACCAGGCCGCGGAGGGACCGGTGCGGCTGGCGGGCCGCTGGCCGGTCGGGTAATCTGGACGTGGCTTCCCACGCGGCGTCATCCCGCAAAACTCCCCCAGGGCTGGAAGGCAGCAAGGGTATGCGGGCTCTGGCGGGTGCGTGGGAAGTCCTTTTCATTTCCTTCGCCTACCCTTTTCCTTCCGCCTTCGGGGCCGCCTTGGGCTGCGAAAAGCTTTGGGAGAGGAGCGCCGAAACCGGCCTGAGTGCGATCGGATCGAACGAAGATGCGAACTATGAGCGTAAGCGAAAGTCATATCCGCCGCAAGACTCGTTTCGCGGAAATTCAAACTGGTTCCTGCGCAGCCACCTTACCGATGAAAGTTATCCCAGAAAGCTGCCGAACTGTTTTGTAGCAATCGAAACCCGATATATCAATGAAATTGAATGACATTCAAAACATCGAATCGAAAATGTGATCGAATTAGTTTGGAAATCGAAAGTGCTGGAATATTGAAATGCAAATCACCGAAGTGGTACACAGGGAAGTAGCCTTATGCAGAAAATTTCCTGAACCTTCCGAATCCTCTGGATCCGGCGGAGAAACGAGGTATTCACGATGGCATATGTGTCATTTACCGGCGGTGCCGACGAGTTGCCGTCTTTGGACAAAGCGGATATCCACGGACTGGCCATCGCATTCAAAAACTTGGCCGGGGCTATCCTCGAGACGGACGTCGCTCGTGATGGCAGCACGGTTTCGGGGAGGATTGGCTCTCAGTCCGACGTATGGAGTGGTCGCGCTAAGGAAGCGTACGCACGAGAAGCCTCATTGATTAAATCAGCCGCGCATAAAGCAGCTGGAATAGAACAATTCATTCATGAAAAGTTAGAAAATTATAATGAAGCTTATTCGAACACTCAAAATAAAATTAAAAAACATCAAAGTGATTGGGATCAAGCAAAAAGTACTTACGATAATAGAATGGCTTTAGTTCCGAAGCCTGGTCAGGCTATAGATAAGAACATTTGCTATCCTAAGGCGGAAGATGTTGAAAATGAACTCGACTCCGCTCAGAAAAGAATTGCAAAGGCATACAATAAGGACATTAGGGCCTTAGACGCTTTAGCTGCAGCAACGGCGGTGGAATTGAAAAAGAGATTGGAGGAATTTCTGCCGTCTTCCAAGACTACAGGGCATAATGATGCTGATGTTCGGCGCAATGTGGGTGTTGCCATGTTCGGTGACGGTGGAGGGTTTATCGCCACTCAAACGCGTGTGACCGATGCGAACAGAGATGCAGACGATGCAGTGAAATTATTGTCGGATGTAGACAAAAATGGCAACACTCGAAAGGAAAGCTTGGATGAATTCAATTCCCGATATGCTAAGCGGTTGGGTACGGATCCGTTTCTGGCAAATGCATTTGCTATGAAATACGGTCCAGGTAAAATCGCATCGTTCGCTGCGAACGCGGATCGTTTGGATCCGGATTCGGCGCAGCGTCAAGCCGTAGGAAAGGCGCTATCCGCGATGGGCAGTGGGACGATGCTGGCCACGGGATCGATTCCTCGCGATTTGGATGCGAATTCATCGGATCCTCACCAACGAGAGCGCGTAGCAATGTAGCAATGTGGAATGCCTGGCGATCTTATGGCTCGACAATGGAAGTAAAAGTAGAGGGAAAAAATGGGAAAATCATCCATAAATCCCTTTCTGAATGGCAAGAGGGATATTTAGAACAAATCAAAAAAATAGGACGTAGTAGCTTCGATGCAAAACCATTTCACAATTTAGGAGTTTATAGTTCAAGCACGGTGAAGAAAGAATCACGTGGCTATGTATTTCTTGCTCAAGCTTGGGGACTTGGGGCTTGTGAACACCCTGAGTTGACATTTTCACGAGAATTCGTCAATGGCAAACATAATGTGATGCATGATTTGCTTAAATGGGATTACGAGCAGAAAGCACAGTACAGTAGAAATTATCTGCGTGATTACAAAGCGAGCGGTATGCATGATACTAACGATACAAAGGTATCATTTACATCCTATGGCAAACCACCTTTAGGTACATGGGATCCAGTTGCTAATGTTCTGCACGGTATGGACGGCGATCCACAGATGAATAGAACATTTTTGTCGTCAAATGTAGGAATTGAAGGTGGAAACGATCAAAATGTGACCAAATATTTAGTTGGAGGACGTTATAAGTTATCTGGCGGTGAAATTCATTATCCTGACAAAGGTGAACATCTTGGAAAAATGGTTCATGAAGTGACATCCATGCCTGATGCGCGCCGACATAAAGAAAATTTTACAGTACTGCATGAATACATTGATGGTTATAAAGAAGCTATGGACGCTGGAGGTTTTAACAGAGGACAGAGCAGATTCGGCTATAGTCATTCCCACCTGAGGAGGATATCAGGGGCAATACTTGGACCGTATATGCATGATATCGCTTATCAAATGCAATCTAGCAAAGCGGATCTTTTGCATTACAGCGAGTATCCGGATCGTCCAGGTGAATACATGTTAAGAGTAAGCGCATATGATATATCAAGACTAAAAGGGCTTGATGGCGTTCTTGTTGATGTCTCTATTGACAAGCAAGCCTCTAAAAGCATGATAAATCATTCTATGGCGCAAATGCACGTTGATATGGTAAAAAACATGCGTGATCGCAACTACATTGGACTTAAGACCACTGTGGCCTCATGGACAGATACTTTGGAGACTTTGACGGTGGCTCCACACAATGCAAACGAAAATATGAAAAAAGTTTTGGATCAAAATAATGGATATATTCAGTCTTTAGTGTCTAAAGGCGTATCGATTGTTCCATTCGGTGATTTAGTTTCCATAGCCGGTCTTTCTGACTGGCGGAAAGCCGGAACAGTGCTGAATATAAATGCGGGGAAAGATTGGGGTCTTCCCAAGATTTTGGAAACTATGCTGCCTACGTCTAATGCGGAGACTGCCCACTATAAAGTTGTCGACGCTCATAATGGTGTGGCTCTGACGATGAAGAGTCAGTTCCTCGCGGCGGCTTCCGAAGCCAATACGTGGCCTTCTGGTGCCGAGACACCACAGCAGAAATGGGGAGTGAGAGCCGGACAAGGTGATTCTCCGCTCAATGCGGATGGTTCCCTTAAACCGTACGTGAAAATGAGTCGGCAAGCAAAGTCGGAATACGAGGATTGGATGGGCAGCGATCAAGGCTTGATGTCCGGCCAGGGGAAGGCATTCGGCGAAGCGAGCAAAAAGATCGACGACTTACTGCGGACTGCTGAACAAAGCCGGAAGGATGCCACCCGAGACGGACATTAGTCGGAATCGGTTTGCTTTTGTTTAGCGAATTCTATTGTTCGCATGGCGTCGAGAAGCTCTTGTGGAATATTTTCAGCATTATCGGGCCCGATAATGTCGATTGCCCATGCTTCATTTTTGGTAGCTCCATACCAAGACTGGCGAGAAACCCAACCCCCGCTATCGGTTTTTTTATAGGAAACTCCATGAAATGTAACGTTGTTTATTTTCACAGATTTTTCTTTTTTCATGTTTTTAATTTGCGGCCATCCTTTGTGATCTTCACAAAATCGATCACGATTTTTTTCGGCATTTTTGTTGCTTATATACATAAATACATCTAAACGCTGTGGAGTTCTGTCGGCTTTTTCAACTGGGGTTCCTCGAGGCACGATAACGATCGGATAGGAGCGTTGGCGAGTTTGTTCGGCTGTGTATGCGATGTATCCATCAGGGACTACGATTGAGAGCTTGCCCGGGATCCTCATCCGCGTGCCTTTGACGAACGGCGTTGGCGACGAACTCGTACTCGGCGACGGCGTCGTGCTTGAAGCCGACCCGGCTGGTTTGGACTGGCCGGTACATCCCGCCGCCGCCAGAAAGACGACCGATGCGATCGCAGAACACCATAGCTTCGCCCATTGTTTTTTCATAGACGTATTTTATTACCGCCACCCCTTCGCTCACAATGAACCTGAAACGGGTTCAAAACCGCGAAGGGGCCCGAGGATGCGCGGGAGCCATACACTTCAAAAGCTCTTGCCATGCGCCTTATGCAGTTCTCATACCGGCTGCTCGGTGGAATCGGCTTCGCATCTTCCAAGCCGCAAAATTTCGATGGAAAACCGTTCACTGAACCGGTTTGCTGGACATCATGAACTTGAATTTCTGAGTGATGTTCGACTCCGTGGAATCGAAGTCCTCAACGGCGCCTTTGACGCCCAAGCCGACAAGGGCACAGGCGTCCGACAGCTCATGCGTGGCATGTTTCATCATGGTGACGATGTGCTCCAGCGTATGCTTCAACTCGTTGGTTCCCTCGTTGCGAGTGTGACTTCCCTCCCCAATCTGATCGATTGGAAGAAGCAGGATCGTGGAGTCGACGTCGTCCGTCATTTTCCCGATGCCGGCCGAAATGTTGTTGTAAACCTGGCTGTCCGCCGAGACGGTATCTGCCACCACCGTCACGGAATCCGAATTGAAAACCAGATCATAGGAACCTTGGGACATTCCCGCTCTCCTTTTCGTAGAAGCGAACGGCTGCATCATGCTGCCACATCGATCCTATATCAGCATCGTCGTCACTGCGGTCGAATGATGATCGCGATGTCGATCGGTAAGGCGGGGCGGTGCACGGTACGGCGTCGAAGCCGGTGAGAACGCCGGCGTCTGCCCGTAGACTGGTGGCGTGAGCATGGCACTGTACCGGCGATACCGCCCGCAGAGATTCCAGGACGTGATCGGCCAGGAACACGTCACGAGGCCCATCATGGCGGCCCTGCGGGCTGGCAGAACGGCACACGCCTACCTCTTCTCCGGCCCGCGCGGCTGCGGGAAGACCACGTCTGCGCGGATCCTCGCGCGCTGCCTGAACTGCGCGCAGGCCCCCACGGACACCCCGTGCGGCGAATGCGAATCCTGCCGCGAGCTCTCCCTGGCCGGGGGAGGGAGCCTCGACGTGGTCGAGATGGACGCCGCGAGCCACGGCGGAGTGGACGACGCCCGCGAGCTCATCGAACGCGCCGCCTTCGCCCCCGCACGGGACGGCTACAAGATCTTCATCATCGACGAAGCCCACATGGTCTCCAACCAGGGGTTCAACGCCCTCCTCAAGCTCGTCGAGGAACCCCCCGACCACGTCAAATTCGTCTTCGCCACGACGGAGCCCGAGAAGGTCATCGGCACGATCCGCTCGCGCACCCACCACTACCCCTTCCGACTCGTCCCGCCCGAGACCCTCGAAGCGTTCATGTCCGGCATCTGCGCTGACGAGGGCATCGAGATCGGCGCGGGAGTCCTGCCGCTCGTCGTACGGGCCGGCGGCGGCTCCGTGCGCGATTCCCTCTCCGTTCTCGACCAGCTGATCGGCGGATCCGAAGAGCGGATGCTCGCCTACGACCAGGCGATCGCCCTCCTGGGCTTCACCGACGCCTCCCTCCTCGACGACGCGGTGGAGGCCGTCGCCGCCCGCGACGGGGCGAGCCTGTTCGCCGTGGTCGAAAGGGTCGTCCAGTCCGGGCATGATCCGCGCCGATTCGTCGAGGACCTGCTGCAGCGGTTGCGCGACCTCATCGTGGTCTCCCTGGCGGGCGAGCAGGCCGACGACGTCCTCACCTCGGTTCCCCGCGACCAGTACGAGCGGATGCTCGTCCAGGCCGAGCACCTGGGGGCGCGCGGCGCCTCGCGGGCGGCGGACCTGACCAACGACGCGCTCAAGGGGATGGTCGGCGCGACCTCGCCGCGCCTCCAGCTCGAACTCCTGTGCGCGAGGCTACTCCTGGCCGAGGCCGGCCCGCCCGGAGGCAGCCCGGAGGCGCAGGCGCCGAACGCCGGGGCGGCGCCCCAGACCGCCTCGAGAGGCGCAACCTCCCGGGCG
>ERZ773035.392-NODE-392-length-36757-cov-71.185194_pt1 | contig 36757 bp, 42 predicted proteins | sample MGYA00511487_ERZ773035 | MGnify/ENA primary metagenome ERZ773035 (study PRJEB29015, sample SAMEA2737985) | human oral metagenome | biome: human oral; feature: human-associated habitat; material: dental | place: China | collected 2024 ...
ATTACAACATAGTGTATTATTCAGGGGTAAATTATGAAAATTAAATACGATTCCAATCAATCGTTCCAGTTGCAAGCTATCAGTGCTATTACGAGCGTTTTCGATGGTCAGCCTGATGACGCCGATGCGTTTGATGCAGTTTTACGGTCTAGATCAGTGTATGGCGACCAGATCGGACTTTTCAATGAAATTGGTGCAATTGGTAATAATTTACTGCTTGACGATGATGCGATATTAGAAAATGTGAATTCAATACAAAACGACAACGGTATCGCTCCGGTTGAAAAGCTGAATGGTATGCATTTTAGCATTGAGATGGAAACAGGTACTGGTAAGACCTATGTATATCTACGCACAGCACTGGAAATGGCGAAATTGTATGGTTTTTCGAAGTTTATTATCATCGTTCCGAGTATTGCTATCAAAGAGGGCGTGAAAAGTAGCCTTGATGGCATGCGTGAACACTTTACGCGTGAGATGGGGTATAGTCCGTACGAAGCGTCGGTGTACGACGGCAAAAATCCAGAGGTGGTGCAGAGTTATGCCACTAGCACTATGACTCAGTTTATGGTTATGACAATTGATGCAATTCGCGGCAATAAGAATATGCGAGTGATTCATCAAGAACGCGATAAGCTAAATGGTATTGCCCCAATTGAATATCTGGCCGCCGTCAATCCGATTGTCATCATGGACGAGCCGCAAAATATGGAGAGTGAACTGTCGACGAGCGCAATTAATGACCTGAACCCAATGTGTACATTGCGCTATAGCGCCACGCATACTCACGAATACAACATGATGTATCGGCTCGATCCAGTTGATGCTCACCGAGAGAAGTTGGTGAAAAGCATCGTGGTGGCGAATGCTCAGCAAGAGGGTAGTGATGCTAAGCCGTACATAAAGCTTATCGATGTGCGCAATACGCCGAAGCTCCAAGCTTATGTCGAGGTGTTGGTTCGCGACAAAAACGGTAAGGTCGGACGAAAACCGCTGTGGGTTAATCATCATGACAAACTGGATATTCGCACTGGTAATAGTATTTATGAAGGCTATACCATCAATGAAATTTCGACGGTTCCAGCGAGTGTAGAGGTTGGATCGCAAGGAGTCCTGATGCTTGGTGAAAATTGGGGCGGCAATGAAGACCAGGTTATGCGTGAGATGATTCGTGTGACCATCGCTGAGCATATTAAGCGTGAATATTTACTGCGCGACCAAGGTATTAAAGTGCTGAGTCTATTTTTTGTCGATAAAGTGGCGAGTTATCTAGAGTATGACGCTGACGGCAATATGGTTGACGGAAAATTTGCACGTTGGTTTGATGAATTGTACCAGGAAGAGCGAAAAAAGAGCCGTTTTTACGAAGATATCATGCCTGAAGATCCAAGTGAAGTTCGAAAGGCATACTTTGCTGAGATGCGTAAGGGTGGTAAAACGAGCTTTGTCGATAGCAAAGAGGGTAAGGGTAATGCACAGGATGAGTCGGCTTATGACCTAATTATGAAAGGCAAGGAAAAACTGCTTGACCATGCAAATCCAGTACGGTTTATTTTTAGCCACTCAGCGCTGAAAGAGGGTTGGGATAATCCGAACGTATTTCAAATTTGTATGATGCGCGAGAGCGGCAGTGAAAATGATCGCCGACAGACGATTGGGCGGGGTTTGCGCTTGCCAGTGCGTCAGGACGGTACGCGAGTGTTTGACGAACAGATCAATCAGTTGATGGTGGTTGCTAATGAATCGTATCGTGATTTTGCTAATAATTTACAAAAGGAATATAAGCAGGCTCGTGTTAAGATTGGTTTTGTGCGGCGTAGTGAGTTTGCGCGAATAGTACTGCACGATGATCCAAGTAGTACGCTGGGGCATCAGAAGTCGAATGAGATTTGGGAGTGTTTGCGGCGTCGCAGCATGATTGATGACGAGGGTCGGGTGCTGGCGAATTTCGCACCGAATAATATTGGCTTTACGCTTGATTTACCTGGCGATTTGCAAAGATATCATGCCGAGGTGGTGGATATTATTGAGGGCTGTAAAATTGATAAATTTGTTAAGGATGCGCGTAAAAAAGAGAAGATTCGTCCCAATAAAGAAGTTTTGTATAGTCCACTGCTTGAGGAATTGTGGAAGCGAATTTCACATAAAACGACGTATCGTGTAGTATTTGATAATGGCCAGATTATTATGGCGGCTATCAACGCCATTAAAACTAAGCCTGAGCTTAAGCCATTGAGAATTGAAGTGAAAAGACATAGGGTACTTTTGAAGCGCGGCGGCGTTCATAATGACGGTATGGTCGGCGAAGCAACACATGACTTGGCGGGAACGTTTGAGCTGCCGGATATCATCTCTGAACTACAGGATAGTACTGGCCTCACTCGACAAACAATTGTTGATATTTTGATTGGTAGCGACCGGTTGCATGAGTTTTTGAAAAACCCGTATGACTATGTGCAAATGGTGAAAAGTGCAATTAAGTCGGTGCTGGCGCAGGTCGTGGTGGACGGTGTTGAGTATGAAAAGATGGGCGAGCGTAATTATGAACTTCGCAATTTCCAAAAAGATAGCGATGAAGAAGTCGAACGATTTATTGATCGGTTGTATCAAGTTAAGAATCAACAAAAAACAGTGACAGATAGATTAGCGCTGGATTCGGCGACCGAACAAAAGTTTGCCGAATATTTGGACAGCCGTGAAGATATTAAATTATTCCTCAAGTTACCGTCGAAATTTACTATACCGACGCCAGTTGGTGACTACAATCCAGACTGGGCAATTGTCAAAGAAGTCAATGGTGTAGAAAAAATATATATGGTGCGCGAGACAAAGAATGGCGGCGAGCGCGAGGACGAGCTGCATAAAATTGCCTGCGCTAAGAAGCACTTTGAGACAATTGGCATGCATGATTATGCCAAATCAACGCCTGAGGATTGGCGGGTATAAATATGTCAATAAAGAAATGTAAAATGGCTGCAAGAGAATATGCGAATAAACAAAACAAAACTATCACCGTCGCTCGCGCCATCATCCGTATCGGTGATACTGCCAGAAATGCGAATGATTATAGTTTGCTGGGTGCACTGCATGAGATGGTAGAGCAGCTGTCACAGCATGGCGTTAAGGATACTGACGTCGATATGGATTTGTTGCTGGAATATGTCGAGGCATCGGATGGTTGCGACTATTGCCGGGCGGCTGATGGCAAGCCAAGTGCTGATGAATTAACAACAGAAATCAATAAGCAATTAGCGCGTCGCGGCCAGGCGCAGGTGGAGGCGAGCGATCAGTCAGTGTTGAAGTTTGAGCCAGTGGTCCATCTGGTGACGGCGGCGTATGCTAAAAACGAAGATGGCATGACGTCGGGCTTATCGATAGCACTGGTCGTCAATCAAGATGGTTCGGTGGATTTGCCGCGCGACCATTTTTTGAATGCGGAATTGCTGTATTACTTTGATGAAAATCACCCAGTCAATTGGCGTTCGGTCGAGTGTGATTTGCCGTCAAAGTTGCACGGCTACCACTTGGTGGCAGGTTCGGTAGAAGTGCAGGAGATTTTGCCGCGGGAGTTGGAGGCGATGTCGTTCTAACTAATTATTAGTAAATGGCAAATTACGAGTATTGATGAGGAGCTAAAGGGGTATCTATGGAGTTAAAACCTACAGATTGGGCAGAAATAATAAGTGCCATAGGTACGATGATTGCTGCAATAGTTGCTGTTATTGCAGCCTTTCAATCGTATAGATCTGCTAAGCAAAACAATGATACCAATGAACAGATGATACGGCCACGGTTGGCCGTATATGTGGAGAGTACTGAGGTGGTGAAGAGCTTTATAGATATTGTTGTTTTGAATGAAGGTGGCGGACTTGCTCGAGATATTTGTTTCTCAATAAAAGGTGAGGATTTAGAACTTAACTGTCAAAGTGAAGGTATTGATAAATTATCGAAGCTTCGGGTAATTAAACACGGCATAACTATGCTACCCTCAAAGAATAAGAGAAGATATTTTATTCTGTCCGCTGTTGGTTGTTATGAAAAATTACTTAAAAATAAGACGGAGGTAGGGGTGCACTATACTGATATTACAGGTAAGAAAAAATATAGCGACAGTTTTTTGCTTGATTTTGCAAGCTTATCTGATTCTAGCTGGACGACTGACAAAGACGAAGCTTTTAAGGTAATATCTAATGAGCTGCCTAAGATTAGTAAAGGTCTTAACTCTATAAAAATAATAGGAACATTTAACTCGGAGCAAGATTCTTGACTATGAAAATCTCCGTCCATCTCAAACCCAACTCCCGCCATCGTGAAGAAGTCGTAACGAACGATGATGGCTCGCTGACGATTTACACCAAGGCGCCAGCTATTGAGGGGTGGGCGAATTTGGCAGCGGCGAAGTTGTTGGCGAAGCATTTTGGTGTGGCGCCCTCAAAGATAAAGTTAGTGCGCGGCGCAACTTCGAAATACAAGGTTTTTGAGGTGGATAAGGCAGAGTAGTTGTTGCAACTACATTGTTAATATCCGGCTACGATTCTACGGATACCCAGCTCCCGCCGCCATATTTCCGATCAATTCTTGCACCGTCACAAACGAATACCCCTGCTGTTTCAGCGCGCTAAGGATACATGGCACGGCACTGACTGACGTTTGGTGAATGTCATGCATCAAGATGATGGATCCAGGACGAGCGCCAGCGACGGCACGCGAACAGACGATGTCGCTGTTGCGGTCGGCCCAGTCCCGCGTGTCGACCGACCATAAGATTGACGACATACCGCGCAGACGAAGCTGCTCCAAAACGACACCATTGACTGCACCGTACGGCGGGCGCATAATAGCCGGTGTGACGCCGGTGGCTTGTTTGATAGCATCGTTAGTACGGTCTATTTCACCGGCAATTTGATCAACCGGCAACTTAGGCAATTCTGGGTGCGACCATGAATGATTGCCCAGTTGGTGGCCGCGCGCATGGATGCTGCGTACGAAGTTGGCTTGGCTGGAGACTTTGCTACCGATCAAGAAGAACGTTGCTTTCGTACCATACTGATCCAAGACGTCCAGTAGGTGCGCAGTGTATGGCCCCGGCCCGTCATCAAACGTCAAAGCGATCACTTTATTGCCAGTGGTTGGCGCGGGTGCTGGTACAGCGGGCGCTGGCTTTGGTGCTGGTTTTGGCTCGGGCGGCTTGGGGATGTTAGCCAGTTTCCGGGCTGTTGGATTTTGCAGATATTTGGCAACGGCGGCGATCGGCACTTTGATGGTCATTTCGCCGTAGGCTGACGGTAGCAGTGATGCTTGCCCAATTGGCCAAGCTAAACTATTGCCGCCATCGACAATAACGAAATTCGACAAGGTTTCCTGGGTGATAGTTTCATTGAGATCCAGCTCTGGCTGCTGGCGCTGCTTGATGGTTTCTTTGAGATTATTTCGGGCAGCTGCCACGATCTCTTCAGTCGCTTTCTCTGATTGCTCGGTCAAATCGCTCAGGCTAATCACCTCGCCAGATTTTTTATCAAACGTCCAAAAATGCGTCAGCGACACCGGATGGGCGCCGTGTATATCTTGCTTTATGTTAACAATAATTGATAAAGCAGCTGAATTATTGTGTGTAATCTGATAACTAATTGTTTCAGTCATAGGTTGATTGAAACTTAATACATTAGTAGCGATATAGCGAAAATCCCTATCATCACGGGTAATTACTTGAGCTATAGTTTTGTTGATTTTGTTATTTTTAGTTATAGGATATTCAATTGAAACTTTTTCACGACTAGTTTGGCGTATCACGAATTTTGATCGGATTTCAGAATAGCGTGAATCTGTAAAATAATATTTTTCATCTGACAGAGGGGTTGGCTGGCGCATTAGCTGCTGATTAAATTGTAAATGAATAAAAATTAGCAGCCCAGCCGCAATTACAATAAAAAATAATATAATAAAGCGAACAACTATTCGTTTTTTACTTATATACACTTCTGGTTTAGACTGTTTTTTTCTAATTAATTTTGTCCGCGATCCTCTTGCAGGCATACTTTTAGTATAGCACTAATATGAAATAAGGCTATGACCTATTGTATATATAACCGCAATTTGCCGTTTTGTAGGTTTTCGACTGTTAACAGAATGTGTGGCTAGGTGAATTATTTGTTAATACTTATTGGATGCGTGCTGGTATAGTTGTTACTGGTGTGACTTTACTTTGCTTTTTGGCGCGGAAAATTCCAGCTGGTGAGAGTATGGAGCGATACTCTTAGTAGGCTAGACTGGCTTGCATTTAGAATGCATACCAGTAAAACTGAAGTTATTAAGAGAGCACTAAGCAAATACGAGCCTGAAGATTAAGTCTATTATGTGATATAATTTGTCATGAAAGAAGTATTTAGAATATGAGCCAGGATAGCGCAATAGCAGCCTACGGACAACAAGTAATAACTGCCTGTGCGGTAGTCAACAAATTTATAAACGGCAAGCCATCTATTCTTGTGGCAAAGCGAGCAGCGACTAAAAAATTTTTACCAGGTAAATACGAACTGCCTGGGGGTCATGTTGATTATGGTGAGAACCCAGAGGATGGTCTTAAGCGAGAGTTGCTAGAGGAGCTTGGATTTGATGTGACGATAGGTAGTTTGTTCGCAGCTTTTACATACATAAATGAAATAAAAGGCTCGCATTCAATTGAGCTCTTGTATTTTGCACAAGCTAAAGAGGGCTCAGAGCCGACAGTCAACCCAGAAGACCACTCAGGCCTTTTATGGGTCAACGAAGACAATATAAATCTTGTAGAACAAGAAAATGGCAGCGACGATCAAGAATTACCATATCTAAAAAAGTCCCTACGCATTCTTAACAATTATGAATCGATCAAATTAGGGTAAACTAATGCTGGGTATGATGAAGTGTTGCACTTTATAAGTAGCTGCGGGCAGTTTTATTACTACCGACGGCGGCGCGGTGTTGTTTCCGCTTGCCTATATTTTGGGCGACATTCTGACGGAAATTTACGGCTATAAATACACGCGGCGGTATTCTTCAGGGTACAGGTATGCTGGTATATATTTTAATTGGCTGGCTGTTTAAGACCGGAGTGGAAGTTGTGTGTTTACCAATCACCTACCGGGTAATTGCCAAAATGAAGCAGATTGAAAATATTGACACTTATGACAATAAGACTGACTTTACGCCTTTTAGGGTCGATGTGGGGTAAGCTAATTATTAGACAAGTCTGAGTTGCTAGCATTATCAGTAGAAACAGATTACTACATTCAGCAAACTATTTACTATAAACAACAGTATCGTTTCAGAGAGTGTCGTATAGATATGAACGACCTGGCAGTTTAAAGCCGCTATCTTAGGGATCGTATTCACTTTTCTGGTGCCACATCTGCCCGCCGCCGAGAGAATAGTATTCGTTTTATGATTTATTGTATAATATTGGTAAGTATTATGATGAATTGTTTAACCAAATACAGTAAAATTATTAATAATGTAGCATTCTAGCGATCAACTATGCAAACAGGAATTTTTCTCAGATATAGGAGTGGCAGTGTAATAATTGAGCCAAATATAAAAGATAAGATATCAGAATTAATACCCCTGCTAGAGAAGAACAATGATAATCTTGTCCCTTTTCTTCAAAAACATATTAACTATACAACCGAACCAGAATATAGTGTTGTGAATAACTCTACTTGGGATGCCGCTACACTTGAACTCTATACACAATATGAACGTCGCGGCGAGAATCAAGCCGGTGAATATACCAAGCGAGCAATAATTGGTCTTCTTAAGCTATTAACAAGGGGTGATAAGGATATTCGCTTTGACTGGAGTGTGGTAAGGCGTTATCTTATTGATAATATAGAATATCTTGCCCCTATGCCAGATAGAGGATATATCTCAGATGGCAAGGAGATTATGAGAGATGAGAACGGGGTATACTATTACAATGATGATAAAATGGGTAGAGTTGGAGTTCGCGGTATTAAAACACTTTCTGAGGAGATGCTCGCTTACTATATCAACGAGACCCAATGTCGATACGGAAAATTGTATCGGATCTTAAGATATATTGCTTTGTTTGACATCGCACACGAATATACGTATAATCCAACGGATTTTCCAGACAAGCTTTCTTGCGTACTGTTCGACAACAATGGTGAAACTAATTATTTAGGTTGGCAGTGGCAAATGCCTACGCCGTTTGATTTCATTCCAACACAGTGGTATCCACGCAGCCCATATAGTAATCCAGAATGGCTAGGGAGCGACTTAGTGTTGAGTCTATCGTTTCCAAATACAAATGCAGGTAAGCCTATTGCTGCAACCAACCCAACAAATAAGGATCTTAAAAATTGGCGAGAGGCCTTTCAGAGATATAAATGGCAAATTGAAATTCCAATAACTCAAAATATACTTGTTGGAGATGAGCCAGAAGAATATTTTAACTTCTTTGATAGAAAAGTTAGATGGATAAATGGCAATTATTTTATGCAGTCAATGTTGATAGTGCCTGCAAATGATGATAATGGTGATGATGGAATTGAGCTTGCTCGCAAGTTTCTTAGCGTGATGAATTTAGAGAGGGACGTTGGTTTGTCTGAACGACTTATTAGTCGGAATAGTCCCAGATTCTTGCCTTGGTTGCGACCAATTAAGATGGGTGATTTTCAAGGATTTAATAGAGACTATATGTTACCCTTTGACTATAAAAATTATTCTAAAAAGAAGTGGCAAGCTCTTGCTTTTATGAGAGAGGCTGCCAGCTCAAATAGTATTTATTATGCCTTTTTGAACTACTTTAAGGTTGTTGAGTTGGCTAACGCTGCAAACGATACGTCCAAAGCGAAGCGGTGGATTAATGATAATGTTGAAAGAGTATGTAATAAAAACAATCTTGAGTGGTATAAAAAGGTGGTGGTAAATGGAGGAGAAAAAGACCCCGGTTTTTATTTATCAAAGACTGAACGTACCGCTATTGCTCATGCAGAATATAACTACAGAGGAGCGAAGACACATAACCCCGATAATCCTGCAGATTGGAGACGCACTCAAGAAGATATAGTTGTTATGCGTGCTCTTGCGAGAGATATACTAAACACGTTCTAGTAATAAACTTAAATTGTGTAAAGATGAAGCTATGAGACGGTTTTAATCACCCCCTTAGTCAAATCGATATTTAGTGTAGGCGATTGTTTAGATTTTAGTTTTGAAGAAAATATATCTAACTGTAGACAGATTTTGTCAAGAGGTGCGTTTGTAATTGCATATAAGGTACTATCAAATAGTAATTTTGGCTGCTCGGCATTAAGGGTTCTTATGTTACACTGGATAGCCTTGTTGTTATGTATTAGCGTGGCGTAAAAATCATTTTCATTATGATAGGACGCTGACGGGATAAATGGTGTATTGAAGTATTGATAGTTTGAAAGCATTGGTCTCTCTATGGGCTTTACCTCTTCGTCATCAAATGAAAAGTGTACAGAATCGTTTTTAGCACTTACAGTAATCTCCAAGTCGTCATTCTTTGCGGTCGAAGTAACCTGAATATTAAATGAGAACTTATTAGTGAGGTTTTCTTTGAAAATAATAAGATTATGCAGGTATTCATTAAGTAGCCGTAGCTTCTCGTCGCTACTTTTCTCAAAATAAGTAGGCGTATTGAGGAAGTCTTTTGTAGGCGGCGTATTCTTAATGGATTCAATTTCTTTTCTAACATTGTTTATAATGTTTGCGTCTAGCTTATAATGGGTGATTTTAGTTATTTTGAAATGGAATTGTATGTTATCCTCTGTTTTGATATTTAGGTATTTTTCCCTAATTTGTTGAAAAGTAGTATCTAATAAGCTACGCAGACATTCTATATCTTTGATTTCACAATATGTATCTAGCCTATTAACGCAATGCGTTTGTATATCTTTTTTATTCTTTGCAGTAATATATTGATTTGAGAAGATAATATATTCACTATAATCTCCCTTTTTGTGCTTATTAAGGTCATTTATGAACTTTGTTTTATATTTCTTCTCTAAGCTTACGCAGGCTAACCCTTTTGATTTATCGCTAGTCGTATATTCGATATCTTTACCTCCATCATTGCCACCTTGTGGTGCAATAGGAGTAACATGTTGGTAGCCAAGGGAATTTAGTATATCTGCACACATGCGCTCAAAATCATGTGCATTGTCAAATTCTTCCAGGGCGTACTTTGTAGGTGATAACATAATAATTACTATTTTATACTATATTCAACTTTTATCCTTGTATTTATATGTTAAATATACATTATAGAGGATTGAATATAATACGGATGATGTTTTATCTAAAAACTAGTCGGCACCACACAAAATTCCACATCAGACTGATGCTGGTGGCGCCTAATTTTGCCATTATCCCCCGCCAAAGCGTGCAGCGCCGCCATCCCGCCCGCACTGGCGCCAATGAGATAAACATCACCGTCCAAACTACGAACATAATTATTTAAGCGAATTTGTTTTTCGTGGTAATTGCTCGCTGTATACTCCCAGCCAAACGCAAAAACATGCGTCCGGAACCCGCGCAGTCGCCACACGGGACAAACCAAACAGTACAGCCATTTCCGATCGCCTAAGCCTGGTATGAGAATGAGATGAGACGATGTAATTGTCATTGGTATATCTAGTATAGGCAGGCTTTGGAGATTGATCAATAGCCTATGGTTGTTGACGCAACGGATGTGCGGTAAAATAAAAATAAGTTGTAAGAATGCGCTACTCACCTTTATACAAAACGTCAAAAGATAATGGCTTGCTAGCTCATGTCTACGAGCATTTGCTTGCCCAGTATGTTTTGAAATATCTTCAAGACAAAGGATTTTTTATCTCAAGCGATATTATTTTGACGGCGAAAACATATGGCGACACTTGCTATATGGATGTCGAACTGTATAATCCGGCGGCGCCGAATGCCTATAACGAAGCCTTGCAGGCGTTTGACAAACATACTATTCCAGAAAAGGCTGTACGGCGGGCAGTTAGCGAATGCGGCATAGAAATGAATCGGGCAGTGCTTGAGCTGAAACAAGATGAGCTAATGTCTAATTTAAGCAGGGTGCAATCCTCTGATTGGCGTCAGCAAAGCGAGATGACCTATCGTAGTCTTATGATAAAAGCTCTGTTAATACGCTTTTTTGCGTTCCATACTTAAAATATGGTAAAAAATCCAAGAAACTGTTTCCTGAATACGCCCTGGAATATTCAATAGATGAGGAATATATAAATTCTCCCATTGATCAAGCTTTGGCGGCAATTGTGATGCAAACTGTAGCGCTTAATTTTCTGGTTGCTGTTCGTGAAAACTACACCGTATATGACCGCGGCGACCAGTGGTCAGAAGCTTCGTTGTCGGTGGGTTACCGGATATTCCTGGGGCTATCTAAAGAAGATAAGCAAATAACTAGCCAATTGAAACATGAATTTACGGCATATATACAGTATTTGCTAAAGTCGCCGTTTTGCAGCAATTTACAAAAAGCGCTGCTTAGGTGTTCGCATAATCTTGAACAAGTTTTGCTTGGTAGAAGTACGCTAAATAATATCCTTGGAGGATGTGTAATTGGCGGGCGCGGCTGGCTGGAGATGGCTGATGATGCGCGTATCAAACAAATGATTGCCGCTATTCAGCTGGACGTGTATGATATCTAAGAAATCTGATTTATTATGATTCCGTTTCTTAAACTTCCGGCTACGTCCCAGGCCGACTGCATTACCATAAAAGAGGTGCTTCGTAATGATATATGGCGGTTGTTGTTGTCTACCGCCGTGCTTTTAGGGGTGTTCTATGGCGCCGGTATGATAATTGCCGATGTCGCCAATAATAAATATCCAGTTCGTTATTATACGCAACTAGTCTTTGGCTATATGCCAGCACTAAGGCTAATCGTACCGCTTGGTTTTTGCGTACTGGTGATGGGAACAAAGCGCGATGAGCGGTGGTGGTCGTGCTTGATAGTGTCGGAGCTAATATTCGTTATTAACATGAGCAATCAGACGCACCGATTTGACTTTAGCGGTATGCTTTCGCTTGGTTGTGTCGTTCTCCTAATCATCTGCGCCTGGCGTTTGTGGGATTATTATGAGCTGCGGCGGATATACCATTATGATACGCCGTATCTGACCCGACCGGCGTTGGGGTTATATATTGGACTGGCTGTAGTTTCGTTGATTATGCTGCTGCCATCGGCGTGGATACCGTGGTTTTGGTAGGTTGTTTTATATAAACCAGCGGTGCTTACAGCAAAATTACAGACCGTCTGGCTATTATATACTCACGATAACCATAAGAAAGGATAAGTATGAAGACGATACAATCACAAGAAGCAATCTTAACCACCAACGAAGCGCTGGTGTTGCAGCAAGTCTATGAGGATGGCGGCGATGATGCAGCCATATTGGCAGCACAAATGGGTATGCCGCGCTGGACAGCGATGAATGTACTGGCGGATTTGCGGCGTAAAGGATTGATGGTAATCGACCAGGCCTATGACGACGCTTGGGTACGATTAACCACGCGCGGCAAACGACTGGTGCAGCGTATTTGGCCGGAAGCGCAGGCGATAGTATACTAAAGGGTATGAGATATATCCTGTTGCTTCGGGGAATTAATGTTGGCGGTAAGAACAAAGTCTCCATGAGAGATCTCACGGCAAGCCTCGAAGGTTTGGGGTATCAAAACGTAGTTACGTATCTCAATAGCGGTAATGTTATATTTGATACCGATGACGACCCGACGACAATCAAAGATAATATTGCCGTCGTATTAGGGCATTTTCTGTTTACCATCAAACACGTCATCCTGACGAAAGATGAGTATTTAGATGAGATGTCCAATTTGCCAGATTGGTGGCACCAACCCCTGGCACGAAAAGATGTATTGTTCTATACCGATGACGTTAATCCTGATGATGTCAAAGATAGGATTAGCGACATGCCGCTTCATGACGAGATTGTTCATTTTGGCAAAAAGGCAGTCTTTTGGGACAAGTATACGGAGAAAGAATTTTTGCGTACCTCATATCACAAGCTACTGATGAAAGAAAAGTTTTACCCACTAATCACTATTCGCAATGGGCGAACATTTGACAGATTAGGAGAGATGCTGGGGTAGGGTATGCGGATTTTACAGATTGAGCAGTATGAGTATAGATAACACAAAAGCAGTAATTTTTGATGGTGACGGCACGCTTTGGCGGCCTACTGGCGCGGATAAAAATTCCCGGCCGGATAGTATCTATAAAGGTGATCAGGTTGAGAAACATAGCCATAACAACTTAAGCTTAGTCGATGGTGTGTGTGATTTCCTGAAAAACCTTCGTGCTCGCGGATATAAAATATTTATTGTTTCAGCCCATCCTGTTCCGGGACCAGAAGCACTTGAAGAGTTAAAAGCCAAAATTGTTAATCTTAATATCAAGAGGCTTGTTGATGGATTTTTCTGTTCGGACGGTAGCGATAGAAATGGTAAAACGTATGTGATACGAGATGTCGTGCGAGATTTTAATCTTGATACTAGAAATGTGTATATGGTCGGCGACAGCTATTATTATGATTACGAAGCTGGCATTAACGCTGGGGTAAACAGTTTTTTCATAAAAAACGACTATTGCAAGCAGCCTGTACCATTACCAGATGATGTGCAGGCTATTGATAATGTTACGGATCTGTCTTATCGTTAAATTAACTTTGGTATAATAATCTATATGATGAAATTATTTTCACAACAGCACCATCATCTCCACGTGTAAGCAGGAGGTGTTTTGTTGCTGTTTTATGCCTCCTGCGGGAGGTTTTTTGATTGATTAATTTTAGGAAAGGAAATGTATGATACCAGATAAATTAAAGCCAGGCGATGAAGTGAGGGTAGTTGCGCCAGCGCGCTCAGCGAGCGATATTGATAAAGGGGTTTTGGAGCGAGCTAAAGCAGCACTAGAATCGCTTGGACTAAGGGTTACGTTTAGTAAAAATGCTTTTTCTCGAAATCAGCGAGGCTGCCCAACGGACGATGAGAAGGTTGCAGATTTACACGAAGCGTTTATGGACGAAAACGTGAAGTGTGTCTTGGCGGCGATTGGCGGATTCAATTCAAATCAGATGCTGAGTAAAATTAACTGGCAAATTATAAAAGACAATCCGAAGATCTTTGGTGGCTTTTCTGATATTACCGTTCTTAATCATGCGATTTTGGCCAAAACTGGGTTGGCGACTTATGCGATGCCAAATTTCTATTGTTTTGGTTTGCCGCCAGAAGCTAATTATTCATTGGAATATTTTCGGCGCTGTTTGTTTTCAGATCAGCCGGCAGAATTTGTCGTTCAGCAATCGGAAGCATTTTACGATCTTCCGTGGAATTATGACGAAGTTTCGCTGCGCCAGGCTTTGAAAAATAGTGGGCCGCGAGTCGTACAGAGTGGGTCGGCTGAAGGAGTAATTATTGGCGGTAATCTTTGTAGTCTGAACTTGTTGAACGGTACGGAATATTTTCCGAAGGTTGAAGGCGATATTATTTTATGCATTGAAGACGATAGCTATGATTCAATTCCCGAAACGTTTGAGCGCCACGTGCAGGCGTTGATGCAACAGCCATTTTTTCGTCAGGTAAAAGCAATTTTGGTTGGGCGTTTCCAATCTGAATCTCGGGCGACCGACGATATGATTAATGATATCATCCTTTCGAAAAATATTGATCCCACGATTCCGGTGTTGGTCAATCTCGATTTTGGCCACACTGACCCGAAGTTCACGTATCCGGTTGGCGGTAAATGTAAGGTTGTAGCGGGAGATGGTGCTAAAATTGTCATTCGTTGCGGCGACTAAGCGACTTTTGAGCGGTGAGCTTTAAGCATTTTTTCAGATACCTGTGCTAAAGTTGAAAAAGAGGATAGTTAGCTAATGAGGATTTTACTAGTAGAAGATGACGTGGCGATTGCGCCGTCGCTGAAAGAAGGCCTGGAGGATGAAGCCTATGCGGTCGATGTGGTGCATGACGGCGACGAGGGTTACCGGACGACGACGACGGACGAGTACGATGTGATTATTCTTGATGTGATGCTGCCGGAAATGAATGGCTATGAGGTCTGCCGGGCGCTCGTCAAGACGGTAATCAGACGCCGATTTTGATGTTGACAGCGCGTGATGCTGAGCGGGATATTGTCGAAGGCTTGGATATGGGTGCTGATGATTATTTGGCGAAACCGTTTAGTTTTGAGGTGTTGTTGGCGCGTCTGCGGGCTTTGCTGCGCCGTCCGAATGAGAAGCTGGAAGAAATCTTGCGGGTTGGTGATTTGACACTTGATCCGAGTTTGAAAAAAGTGATGCGGGCGAATCAGGAAATTAGTCTAACCGCCAAAGAATACGGCGTCTTGGAATATCTGATGCGTAACGCTGGCAAGGTCCTGTCCAAAGAGCAAATCATCTCGCACGTGTGGGATTTTGATGCCGATGTGCTGCCAAATAATGTCGAATTATTTATCATGTTTTTACGGCGAAAAATCGACAAACCATTTGACTCAAAATTGATCCACACCGCCCCAGGCTTTGGCTATAAACTGGAGGATAAATCATGAAACAGCAGCGCGTCAGGCGGTTGGCGTTGAGTTATTTGGCGGTGATTATGACGCTGTCGTTGGTGTTTAGCGTGATAATTTATATCATTACCGCAGTGCAACTCAACCGACCGCTACCGCCAGGCGAACATAATCAGCAGCCACCAGAGCTCGTTGAACGTCAGTTTAGTCGCCGCCTAGAGCAGCGCAACCGCGAGACACGCGGATCGGTCATCGTGTCATTGATAGTACTGAACGGCGTGATGTTGTTGATTGGATATTGGCTGAGTGTGTTGTTGGCGCGGCGGACTTTGGCGCCGATTGAGCGGGCAATGCGGGCCCAGGTGCAATTTGTGTCGGATGCTAGTCACGAGCTGCGGACGCCGCTGACCGCGTTGATGACCACCAACGAGGTGGCGCTACGCAAAAAAACGCTGGATGAGAAAAAGGCGAGAGCGGTATTTCAGCGCAACATTGACGAGGTTGAAAAATTGCGCGAGCTGACGGACAATTTGTTGCAACTTACCCAGGTCGATAATCAGCAGATTGAGAAACAGGCCATCGACATGGCGAAACTTGTCCGCGACACGGTTGATCGCTATCAGCCGGTGGCCGACAAAAAACAAGTAGTGCTGGATATGCAAGTGCCGTCAGTAACTCGTGTGGTAGCGGTCGCGGCGGTGACGCAAATTCTGGGTACGCTGATCGATAACGCCATCAAATATTCGCCGCTAGGTAGTACGGTAGTGATTCGGCTGGACGGGCAGACTCTCTCAGTCGTCGACCAAGGGATTGGCATTGCCAAACAAAACCAGGCGAAAATTTTCGACAGATTTTATCGTAGTGATGAAGCGCGTACGCGTGGGCACGGTTCGGGTTATGGACTCGGGCTGGCTATCGCTAAGTCGGTGGCTGACAAAAACGGCTATCAATTGAGCGTCAAGAGTGAACCAGGCCAGGGTTCTACCTTCAGCTTGCATTTCTGAGGGTTGGCTAGCTGAGACTACTTACAATTAAAGAAAGTTACGTTTTGATCTGGTGGCATAAACGTCTACCATGCGATATACTGAAACTATAGCAAATAATGACTATGAAAGGAGTCGTTATGAGTGATACCTCACCGCTGATATTACACGGGCTGACCAAACGCTTTGGTTATAAACTGGCAGTCAACAATGTATCGCTGGAGCTGCATGAAGGCGAGGTGTTTGGTTTTCTTGGGCCGAATGGTGCGGGTAAAAGTACAACGATTCGGTCAGTGATGGATTTCTTGAGGCCGACGGACGGCTGGGTAGAGTTGCTGGGCGGACAGAGCGTTGAGGAGCGAACGGCCCTTCATAGCCAAGTTGGGTATCTAGCGGGCGACATCGTGCTGTATGAAACTATGACTGGTCGGAAATTGCTGAAGTTCTTGGCACGGACGGGTCGGAAGGTTGATTGGTGCTATGTTGATGAATTGGCTGGGCGTTTTGAGGCGGCGCTGGATCGACCGATTCGTCAACTTTCCAAGGGTAATCGTCAGAAAATTGGCCTGATTCAAGCTTTTATGCACCGTCCGAAACTATTGATTTTGGATGAGCCGACCAGTGGGCTAGATCCGCTGATGAAGCAAGTATTTTACGATTTGGTGTGCGAAGTTTCTGGTCAAGGCGCCACGGTATTTGTCAGCAGTCACGACCTGGCCGAAGTACAAAAAATTTGCCACCGCGCTGGCTTTATTCGCGATGGAAGATTGATTGCTATTGAACATATTGCGACCATGAAACATCTGGCGACTCACCGCTACATTGTGACCTTTGCTAAAAAACCGTCCCTGGCGGCAGCTAAAAAATTACCATCCATCACCAACGTTCAACGCCGCGGCGACGAATACGAATTTACCGTCAAAGGCGACGCGACGGAGTTTGTCTCGTTTATCGCCGAATACAAACCAAAACTATTGCGAGAATCAGAGCTAGAACTAGAAGAATTATTCATGCGGTATTATGAAGGCAAGGAGGCAAAGCGATGATGTGGCAAACGGTGCGGCAAAATTACAAGTTGCCACTGTTTTTGGGTATTGGTATTAGTGTTGTGGCGGTGTTGTTTTCAGCGCTGTTCAATAAATTTAGCGATCAATTAAGTCCGTTTGTCAGCATGATGCCGGCTGGTATGAAGGCGGTGGTTGGCGATTTGGCGATTGGCACCACACCAGAAGGTTGGCTGAGCATTGAGCTGTTTCCGCTGGTGGCGATGGTCGGGGCGGTGATTACAGCGATTATTTTGGGCGCTGGGGTGGTTGGCCGGGAAGAAGATTCGGGCACGCTGGAGCTACTCCTCGCTAGTCGACGGACTCGGGTGACGATTGTGCTACAAAAATATGCGGCGATGGCGGGGTTATTGGTGATTCCTCCCGTGCTGTTATGTATGACTATTGCGTTCATCGGTCCGCTGTTTGACTTTCATCCAAATCTCGCGCACGTTGTAGGGGCTTGTGTGAGTTTGTGGTTTTTGGGGCTTAGTTTTGGTAGTATCACCTTTGTCACTCAGGCAGTGACAGGCAAGCGCGGGCTGGCTGTCGGCGCTGGTAGTCTAATGTTTCTAGCAATGTACGCCCTATCGATTACCGCCAAACTGATCGAAAGTTGGAAAGATTACGACGTTTGGTCGCTGATTCATTATTACAATATTCCGGGGACCTTGATGGACGGATTGGACTTAGGGAAATTGGTCGTTTTAGTTTGTGTGAGTTTGGTGGCTCTTGGTGTTGCGGTACTCGGATTTTATCGGCGAGATACGGGAGTATAATTAAGGAAACTGACGTTATATGACCTGGCATAGGTCTGCCTGATTATATCGCGCAATAGAGTAGGTATATTTTAAATGTTATAATTCCCATATGGAGACTCCACCCAATCACAACAATTTACTAACCGACAGAGCGCTGCAATGTGCGGCAGCGGAGCTTGGCGCTGATCTGTCGGATTTACAAGTTACGTCAGTCAGTGGTGGCTTTTCGCGCAATCGCCGCGCCTTGGTGTCGGCGGGCGATAAGACGATTTTTGTCAAAGAAGTTGATGTCGATTTGCTGCCGGACGATGGCGAACGGGAATTAGCCTGGCTGAAAAAAGACTATGAAGTGATGCGGTTATTGCAAAAAATTCACCCGCAATATGTTGCCGATTGGGCTAAGCTGGATGGCGACGGGCACGTGCTGATGACAACCAGTTATGCGTCAGCCGACGGCTGGTTGTGGCGGCCGCCAGCGGAAAAATCTGTGGCCAAGCGGTATATTTCAGCAGTGGTGGCGGCGGTTCGCGAGCTGGAAAAAACAGATCTGCCACATGGGGTAATTGAGGGGCTACAGCTACAGCCATTTGCAGCGACAAAACTCGGCTTGGATGACGGCATTGACCAGGTTATTGCCGAGGCTGATATTCGCCGTCAGCTGATCGATAATTACCAAACATTATTGTCGGAGCAATCAGAAGTCAACCAGCGGCGCTGCCAGAAGATGATGGAGTTACTGAATAATAGTGATGAACTAGCCGATATTTCGGCACGTGCCAAACACTTCGTCAAACAGCCAGAAGATTGTTTTGATCACAGTGATGTGCGCAGTGATAACTTGGCGTTTCATCCGCAAACTGGTCAGTTGAAATTGGTTGATTGGAATTGGGCTTCCTATGCACCTCGGGGGTCTGGGGCGACGGAGTTTTTGATCGATATGGCGCGCCATGGTCATGACGTAACGCCGTGGCTAGAAGAGCTCAATACTGAAATGTTAGCGGCATTTATTGGTTTTTATCTTATCCGCAGTCTCAAACCGCCGCTTCAGCCAGGCGACAATCTTCGTCAAATGCGGGCGCTGTCGGCAGCTACCGCTTATGATTTATTGGAGCGCACATGATCTCGCGCCCGCTGATTATTCTCCGCGGTAATTCTGGTTGCGGTAAGACCAGCACGGCGCGTTTGCTCCAGCGTCAGCTGGGTTACGGCACGATGCTGGTGTCGCAGGATGTGGTGCGCCGAGAAATTCTCCGTGTAAAAGACAGTAAAAATAATCCAGCAATTCAGCTGATTTATGACCTATGTATGTATGGCAACAAGGTCGGCTACACGGTGATTTTGGAAGGTATTTTGAGTAGTAAAAAATACGGCGCGATGTTACATCGGCTGCTGAATGATTTTCAGGGCGATAAGTTGGTGTATTATTTTGATATATCGTTTGAAGAAACGATGCGCCGCCATGCTACTAAGCCAAATGCTCATGAATTTGGTGAATTGGAAATGCGCCAATGGTGGAAAGAAAAGGATTATCTGGATTTTGAAAATGAATTTTTAATTAGAAATGACACATCACAAGAAGATATTATAAATATGATTTTAAAAACTATGAGTGTCAAATAACTTATATAACTATAAACTGAGTGTATAATTATCTTGCATTAAGTATACACTCGGTGTATACTCATAAATATGAGTGCTAATTATACATTGCTCGGTTTTTTGGCGGATAAGCCAAACTATGGATATGAACTAAAAAAGAGATACGACATGCTTTTTGGCTTGGATAAACCTATTCTCAGTGGTCAAATCTATTCTACCTTGTCTCGCTTGAAGCGCGACGGCAAGGTTAGGGAAATTATAGACAATAACCAAGATAGTAAGGGTCCGGGGCGTATAAAGTATGAAATAACACCAGAAGGTAGTCGCTCTCTTGAGGAGTGGTTAAACTCTCCAGAGCTTCCATCACAAAACTTGCAGGCTACTATGTATATTAAAGTTGTACTGGCTCTAATACGTGAAGGTAATGCCTCCTCGTATTTAGATATTCAGCGCCACGCTCATATTGAAAGGATGCGCCAATTGACAAACTGTCGGCGTGAAAGCGATTTAGCGACTACATTACTTATCGACCATACTTTGTATCACATAGAGGCAGACCTTAGGTGGATAGATATGACAAGTTCGCGGTTAACACAATTAAAGGAGGAATTATGCCTATAAAACCAATTATCAGTGCTTATAATATTAAGAAAAATTTTGGTCAAACTCATGCACTTAGAGGAGTAAGTCTAGATGTTAATCCTGGTGAGGTATTGGCAATTATGGGTCCAAGCGGCTCTGGCAAGTCTACACTTTTACATAGTCTAGCTTCAATTATTAATATAGATAGTGGTGAAATTGTATTTGATGGCAAGCGCATAGATAAGCTAAATGATAAAGACCGCAGTATTCTTCGCCGAACTGAATTTGGTTTTGTCTTTCAGTTTGGACAGCTTGTATCGGAACTTAGTGTTCATGATAATGTGGCGCTACCCCTTTTACTTAATGGAGTTAAACGCAAGGATGCTTATAAAGCCGCAAAAAGTTGGATTCATAAGGTTGGATTGCAGGGTAAAGAAGACAATTTACCAGGCGAGTTATCTGGTGGTCAAGCTCAGCGTGTAGCTATTGCGCGCGCTATGGTAATTGAGCCAAAAATCTTGTTTGCAGATGAGCCAACTGGATCGCTTGATAGTTTAAATTCTGAAAAGGTTATGGAATTATTTATCAAAACGGCTAAAGAAAATGGAACTACTGTAATAATGGTTACGCACGAACCTTCAATTGCTGCGTATGCTGATAGGGAAATTATTGTGCGCGATGGACAAATATCTGCCAAATTAGCACCATCTACAAAACAAACGCACAAAATAGGAGCTAAATAAATGAGTGTATCTTGGTTATTAATTAAGAAAACTAGCCAGCGCTCTATCGGGCGTTTAGGCTTGATGGTTTCTGCGATCGGACTAGGCACAGTTATATTATTGAGCTTTATTTCTGGAATAAATGGATTGTTATCTAGATATGAGCGAGGTTCTTGGTCTAGTATTGCCAATCCTGGACAGTATGCAAGTGAAGCTGCCAAAAAGGCTCAAAAGCCAATCAATGGAGTTGCTCCGCTTAGGATTGGTATTAATTCAGCTATAATTGGAAATACATCAATGTGGCGTGATAAATCTATCTTTCAGATAGTTATGCATGCTACTGGCGATAATTCACCTGAATTTAGTGATTTAAAGACCCCTAAAAAAGGTGAATATTATCTATCTACTGGCTTAGAAAAAGTTGCTCGCGAGCATCCTGATGAAAATATTAAACAACGTTTTGGCACAACCTATTTAGGTACTATACCATCTAAATACTCGTCTTCCCCAGATGCATTAGAAGTAATTAAAGGTGCTAATGATGAAGATATTAAACTATGGGATGAGGCTAAAAAAAATGGAGCACCTTCATCGGCAGATATATATAGTATAGATAATAGTAATAAGTCGCAAAATGAATTATTTACAAACATGTTCTTATTGATTATGTTTACTCTAGGTGGAACTATATTACTATTTCCAATTGTAATGTTTATCTCTGTTTCTACACAGCTTGGCAGTGCTCAGCGTGAACAGCGTTATGCTGCTTTAAGATTAATCGGTGCTACGCGAAAGCAGGTAAATTCTGTATCACTACTTGAGTCATTTATCGCTACTACTGTAGGTATTGCCATAGGATCGTTAGTTTATTTAGGAGTTCGTCCTCTTCTTGGTAATTTTGAATTTGATGGGGCACATTTTTGGATACAAGATTTAACCGTATCGCTACCTCAATATATAATTATGTCGGTTTTGACTATTGTCTTGAGTTTGATTGCTAGTTGGTGGGGAATGCGTAAAATTCATACTTCTCCACTTGGTGTTGCCCGCCGCGAGAAGATTAATAAGAAGGCTCGTTTCTGGCGTGTAATTCCTTTGGCGATTGGTATTGGTATATTTGTATGGCTGAGTACATCTAATGGCGCTTCATGGATAAAAAATCAATCTGCTAGTAGCATGGCTCCTCTACTTATTATAGTAGGTGGTGTGTTATTGGTGATGTTTGGTTTGATTTTTGCAGGCGCCTGGCTCACTGGTTTTATATCACAGCTATTTGCCCTACGTACGAGAAATGCCATAGTTTTGCTATCTTCTCGTAGAATATCAGGACATTCACGCAAGGTTTTCAGAAGTGTTAGCGGTTTAGTGTTGGCATTGTTTGCGGGTAGTTTTTATCTTGCATCAGTCAGTAGTATTAAGGATTTAAGTGTTAAATCAATCCAAGATAACGGATATTCCCAGCTTAAACCAGATACGGCGATAGTCATGTCTAACGCGTTAGGGAATAATTTTAGCGATAAACTAGCAAAACAACCTTATATTAAATCAATTGCTAAAATATATGAGCTTGAAAATAATAGTAGTTTAATACCCTGTAATAGACTTCAGGAGTTTACAAAACATTCGTGCCCAAATAATGCTTCTAGTGAAGATTTCGCTAACATAAATTTTACAGGCAAAGTTGTTGACGCTGTTAAGATTGTTAAAAAAGATCAATTACCAAAAAATATCTCGGCTGAAAGCTATCTTGTTTTGATGACTCCTAGCGATAGCTCTATTGATAAATTACGCAGCTTTGTTATATCTGAGGTTGAAGATAAGGGAAGTATGACTTACGTTGCTGATGGTAATCGTGCTCAAAAACCAATCTTAAGCTCTATTATATCTAGTTTTGCAGCTTTAACTTATATAGGTATTGGCATTACATCATTTGTGGCGGTAGCAAGCTTGATTGTATCAACTGTTGGCGGGTTGATTGAGCGCCGCAAGTCTCTATTTACTTTAAGGCTGGGTGGTATGACAATTGGGCAAATGAAGAAAGTTGTATTAATTGAATCGGTCATTCCGCTGGTTAGCACTTCAATTTTGGCGGCAGGATCTGGTATATGGATTGCGGTTGTTTTTCTAAGAACATTTTCATCTTCAGTGAGAGTTAGTTTGTCGCCACTTTATTTTGCGATTGTTATAGGTAGCCTAGTAGTTGCGATAATTGGAATTTGGGTAGTGTTGCCAATTTTACGTAAAATAACTGATATAGAGCAAAATCAAACAGAGTAAATGTAGTCAATTTAAATATTTGAACAGCTCATGATTACGTGGGCTGTTCAGTTTATTTTGTACCAACTCTTGATCTACTAGCAAAATAAACATATACTAAATCCTGATGAATAAAAGGAATGGTATAATTATAATTTTACTTTTGGGTATTATTGGTATAATTACAGTTTATTTTAAACTAAATACTCCTGAACCTACCAATTTTGACCCCAAAAATATGCAAAATTTGATACAAATAAAACCAGGAGAGTCAAATAAGAATTCGGGTGATTTTATTACAAAAGATGAATATCACAAAAATATTGATAAATATAAAAACAGGAAATTAATTTATTTTTTTAAAACTGATTGGTGTTTTGCGTGCAAGGTTGTGTCTGCTGATGCCCGCGCGAATCTAAATTTAATTCCTTCTGATGTTGTCTTTGTTGAGCTTGATTTTGATACTGAAAATGAGCTTCGTGAGCGTTACCAGGTAACCTTACAAACGACGTTTGTTCAGGTTGATAAAGACGGTAATAAAATTAACATGTGGCGAGCTGATAATATAAAAGATGCACTTAAAGGGATTAAGTAGAGCCTTTCTTATTTGAATAGTAAGCTAATAATGAACCTTAATGGCCTCGCGGGGTTAATTGAAATATACATGGGTAGAGATATACTTACTGGCAATGATGGAAATTTAGAATTGGTACAGTGGGGTGGTTATATGAAGCGTGTTAAGAAATATCAAGGATCACTTATTAACAAAGATGCTGTAGGTAGTAGATTTAAAGGGAAGGACGCTGACGATGTTAATAAGTGGCAGGATTTGAGATATTTGTGGGATTAATGTAATAGAAGACCTTAGTACTTTATGATCTTTATTATTTAAGTATCATGATCTGCGAAAATCTTTATATGTATTACGGTAATATTAACCATTAACCGTGCCGCAAAATATCTAAAACGCCAAACTTGCCAGTGAGCACAGCCTGCTCAACGATATGCGGTTTCATGGTGGCGATGAGCTCTTTTGGTTTGGTGTTGCCAGGCAAGTCCAAAACAGTGTTCAGCGCGTACACGTAAAATTGATAGCGGTGCGTGCCAAATGGCGGCTGCGGCCCGCCCCAGCCAGGAAGGCCCCAACTGGTAATCCCCTCGACGGCGCCCGCGGGTAGCGATTCGCCAGTGATTTCAGTGGTTTTGCTCGGTAAATTCCAAACCGTCCAATGGTAAAATCCATCGCGCCCAGGCGCGTCGGGGTCGTGACAGATGATTGCCAGACTTTGAGCATCTGCTGGCACGTCGCTGATCTCGAGTGGCGGTCGTTGGTTGCCGCCGAGCTTGGAGTAAATTTTTGGTATTTTAGCGTTTTCAGTGAAGGCTGGGCTAGTTATTTTCATACTATGATTTTAGCATAGTGATATTTTTGTCGCTTCGGGTACGTGAAGGTCAAAATCAATATCGGTTTTCTGGACAATCTCGTAACAAGACGACACTGCTGGGTTGTAAGGTAACTTAATAAATCTTCCGTCATTAAACAGTTCTCCTTGTCGGTAGATGTTGTGAATAAATGGTACGTTTGGCTTTACTTCTCTCAGGCGATATAATGCTGATTCATGCCGTGTTTCGCCATCTGTAACAACTTTGGGCTGCGTATGCCATTGTCCCATAATACATAATGTTGGTAGAGAGCCGTCAATTCCGAGGATATTTTTAGCTAGCTGCTCTTCTCGTTCTTGCGGGCTTGGTGGTATGATGGCATCCTCATCTAAATTGTCAAAAAATGTATCAATAAAAACGAGCTCTTTAAGTTGATTTTGCTGCAGAAGAATTGCTATCGTTTTTATCATCTCAAGAGATAGAACGCTTAAGTCAAAAAGGTCTTCATCAATCAGGGAAAAATCATAAGAACCGGTTTTTACTGAATTGATGAAGTTTAGAACTGTGGGGCTAGCTTCAATAGCCAATCGTTGTATGTCAAGTTTTTTAACCAAGTTATAGACAATATCGGCGTTTTCTTTTATGCCGTGGATTTCCCCATATACAATCAAATTAGACTTTTGCAGGACGGGTAGTACGATGTCTAAATTTCTGATATCTATTTGTTTTGGTAAAAAGGTTGTGATGATTTTGTGGTTGTTCATATTGAAAAGTTGTACTTAGGATTATAAAGGCATAATAATCTAGTGGCAATCATTTGTTGATAATTCATAGACTAACTATAATAAATAATATGAATAAAACCGACCAGCTCCTCGCCAAATACCCAATTATTTCCGACCAAGTCGATACCAAAGAATTGCGAGTTCTGCTTCGTGAACTGGAAAAGGTGCTACGCGGCGGTGCGGCGGGAAATATTGTTGAATTTGGTTGCTATGTCGGCACAACTAGTTTGTTTATTCGTCGACTACTGGACGCTTATGATTTTACGGGCGAGTTTCACGTCTATGATTCATTTGCTGGTTTGCCAGAGAAAACCTCGGCAGACAACAGTGCTGCTGGCGAGCAATTCAAGGCTGGCGAACTCTTGGCGCCGCGTAAAACGTTCGTTTATAATTTCAAAAAGGCCGGATTGAAACTGCCAATTATTCACAAGGGTTGGTTTGCTGATTTTACTCCTAAAGACGTGCCAGAAGATATTAGCTTTGCGTTTTTTGACGGTGATTTTTATGAGTCGATTGCTGATTCGTTCCGCGTCTGCGCGGGCAAATTTCACGAAAAGGTAACTATCATTGTCGACGATTACACTAACGAAGCACTGCCAGGTGCGGCGCGGGCGGTTGATGAGTGGTTGAGTCACAACCAGCAATTTGTCCTAAGAACCGAGGCCAGCCTGGCGATTATTTCCTCTTGTTCAAAAACATAAACGTGTTACAATATAAGATATCAATAAAGTAAATTAGGGGGGTTGTGATGTACGATCCAATTCACATCACGTCTGAAATAGGAAAATTAAAAACAGTAATACTACATCGGCCTGGTGCTGAGCTAGAAAACCTTACACCAGAATATCTAACGGACTTATTATTTGATGATATTCCGTTTTTGCAGGATGCTCAAAATGAACATGACGAATTTGCTAATGTACTTCGTTCACGTGGTGTAGAAGTTTTATACCTTGATGAGTTAGTTTCTGAAGCAATTTCTACTCATGAGTTGCGCGAAAAGTTTGTTGATGAAATGCTAGCGTCATCAAAGCAATCTGAACGCCGTATTACCAAGGCTTTGCGTCAGTATCTACTTAGTATGAGTACACGTGATATGGTGCGCAAGATTATGTCTGGTGTGCGAAAAGACGAGGTCGCACTACCACCTGAACATCATCGCCAGCAATTGCATGAGTTGGTCGCGCAAAGTAGTCAATCCTTCTATCTTAAGAGTGCTTATCCTTTTTATCTTGATCCAATGCCTAATTTGTATTTTACGCGTGATCCAGCGGCGGCAATTGGCAATGGATTGACTATTAATAAGATGCACTGGCCTGCTCGTCGACGAGAATCGTTATTTATGCGCTATATTATTAATCACCATCCGCGCTTTGCGAATAATAATGTGTCTGTTTGGTATGATCGTGATAAGCGCTTCTCAATTGAAGGCGGCGATGAATTAGTCTTAAATTCTGAGGTTATGGCAATTGGTATTTCTGAGCGAACTACCTCTGAGGCGATTGAAATGATGGCAACTAAGCTGTTTGCTGGTTCTAACTTTAGGAAAGTTATTGCCATGGAAATTCCAAAATCCCACGCGTTTATGCATTTAGATACAGTATTTACTATGATTGATTATGATAAATTTACGATCCATCCAGAGATTCGTGATCGCGGTGGCAAGATGAATTGTTATGTTTTGGAAAAGGTTGATGGTCAAAAATATCCAAAGATCACTCATGAAACTGACCTTGAGCATGTTTTGCGCGTAGCTTTGAGCTTACCAAAGGTTAATCTAATTGAATGCGGCGGCGGTGATCCTATTGCAGCGGCTCGCGAGCAATGGAATGATGGATCAAATACACTAGCTATTGCTCCAGGTGTAGTGGTAACTTATGATCGAAATTATGTAACCAATGAAAAGCTTCGCCAGTCGGGTGTTGAAGTTATTGAAGTTAAGGGTAGTGAGCTTGGTCGCGGCCGTGGCGGTCCACGCTGTATGAGTATGCCTATAGTAAGGGAGGATATTTAAATGGCACAAAGTTTGAAGGGTAGATCTCTTCTATCACTAAAGGATTATAGCTCAGATGAGATTCGTTTATTGTTGGATACTTCTAGGGAATATAAGCGTTTAAAGTATGCTGGCATTCCTCATCGCATCCATGAGGGCAAAAATATTGCGCTATTATTTGAAAAAACTTCTACTAGGACTCGCTGTGCATTCACTGTCGCTGCAAATGATTTAGGTGTAGCACCAGAATATTTAGGCAAAGACGATATTCAGCTTGGCAAAAAAGAGACGATTGAGGATACTGCTAAGGTATTGGGCCGCATGTTTGATGGAATTGAATTCCGTGGTTTTGCACATGAGACAGTTGAACAGCTGGCTAAATATGCTGGTGTACCAGTCTGGAATGGGTTGACTGATAAGTTCCATCCAACACAAATTCTGGCCGATTTTTTGACGATTGAAGAACATGTCGGTGCTTTGCGTGGTAAAAAGTTAGTTTTTGTGGGTGATGGACGTAATAATATGGCCAATAGTTTAATGATAGGCTCGGCTAAGATGGGCTTGGATTTTAGAATCTTGGCTCCTCGCGAACTTTTCCCAGATCAGAATCTGACAGATGAAGCTTATAGAATTGCCGATGAAAACCATGCAAAGATAACTATCACTGATAACTTTGAAGAAGCTCTTCGCGGCGCAGATGTTATTTACACGGATGTTTGGGTATCTATGGGTGAAGAAGATAAATTTGAGGAACGTATAAATCAACTGCGACATTTTCAGGTTAACACCAATATGCTTCGTTTGACTGGCAACCCAGAAGTTAAATTCATGCATTGTTTGCCAGCCTTCCATGATACACTTACTTCTGTTGGGGCAGATATTAAGCAAAAGTATGGACTTGATTCTATGGAAGTTACTGATGATGTTTTCCGTAGTCGTGCAAGTATTGTTTTTGATCAGGCAGAGAACCGCATGCATACAATAAAAGCGGTTATTGCGCTGACGCTGTAATTTAAAGGAGTTATAAGGAGGCTCCAAAATGGTAGAAAAAGCTAAAAAAGTTAAGAAAAAACTTCGCTCTCCATCAGCATTTACGGTTCTTTTTGTGGTGATTGCTTTAATGGCGACACTAACGTGGGTTATTCCTTCTGGGTCTTATATGACTAAACCAGATCCAAATAACTCAGAGAAAACCGTTCGTATTCATGGTACTTATAAGGAAGATTCAAAGGTAAGTACTAGTGTTAATGATAAGGGTGAAACTGTAACTACTGATGTACGCCAAGGTTTCTGGGATGCATTTATTTCTCCAGTCAAAGGTATGGCTGAAAAACTAGATGTGATTGTTTTTGTCTTAATCTTGGGTGGTTTCCTTGGTGTAACCATGAAAACTGGGGCACTTGATGCCACGCTAGGTGCGTTACTTAAGAAAATGCAAGGTAAAGAGAAGTGGCTTATTCCAATTTTGATGACATTCTTTGCTATTGGTGGAACAACTTACGGAATGCAAGAAGAAGCGGTTGCATTCTATGCCTTGATTGTACCTATTATGCTTGCAGCTGGCTATAATGCCATGACTGCTGTTATGGTGATAGTATTAGGTGGCGGTGTTGGTGTGTTAGGTTCAACTATAAATCCATTCTCCACTGGTATTGCTGCTGGTTCAGCGGATGTGCCACTTGGTAATGTCTTGGGTGTGCAAGCTGTTATTTTAGTATTGTGCTTGGCTGCAGCAATTGCATTTACTATGCGCTATGCCGCTAAAGTTAAGGCTGGCGGATATAAAGATGATGTGCGCTATAATCCTGCTACGACAACTTTGGATATGAAGAATGTCCCTAAGTTTACTGCGCCACGTAAGGCTGTTATGACTGTCTTTGCTATAACTTTTGTACTGATGATCGTATCGCTTATTCCTTGGGAAGACTTTAACATAACTATATTTAGCGACATATATAATCATGCTAAAGATCTGCCTATAATTGGTGCTATTCTTGGTGTTGGTCACACTGTATCGTTTGGCAATTGGTACTTTAATGAGATATCAACTTTATTCCTTATATCTACTGTGATAATAGCGGCAATATATTATCGTGAATTCCAGAAAGAAAATGTTTTTGTCGTTGATACATTCTTAAAGGGCACAGCGGATTTGTTAGGAGTAGCGCTTATTATTGCAGTAGCAACAGGTGTATCTGTAGTTATGCAGAACGGTGCCATTCAAGACACAATAATATATTGGGGCGAAAGTTTATTAGGTCATGTAGGGCATGGTCTTGTTGGTGTGTTAGCTTTCTTATTCTATATACCTATGACTTTTGTAATTCCTTCTTCTTCTGGGCTGGCCGCAGCTACTATGCCAGTGCTTGCTCCAGTAGCTGAACTAGTGGGGGCTAATAAGGAAATAATTATAGTTGCATTTGCTACTGCTTCTGGTTTGCTTAACATGATAGCTCCTACAATTGCTTCGCTTATGGGTGGATTAGCTTTGGCTGGTGTATCTTATCGAACTTGGCTAAAGCGTACAGCTCCTATTATGGTAATATTTGCCTTAATTAGTATGGCTGTAATCTTAGTTTACGGGGCAATGTTATAATGAATGATAGTAAGAAAACCATTGTTGTAGCACTGGGCGGAAACGCTCTGCAAAAACAAGGCGAAGCTTCATCTGTAGCGCAACAGCGCGTTGCAGATGAAACTGTTCGCCAACTTCTACCCCTAATAACTGCTGGTCATCGAGTGGCGATTGTGCACGGTAACGGTCCTCAGGTTGGTAATATAGTTTTGCATGAAGAGGCTATAAATACGGCTGAAACTCCCAGCTTACCTCTTGAAGATAGTGGTGCGATGAGCCAGGGCTTAATTGGTTTTTGGCTTCAGCAGGCTTTTCATGATGCATTTAAATCAAAGGGTATAAATGATAAATATGCCGTTAGTGTTGTTACTCAGACCGTGGTAGATTCTAGCGATCCTGCATTTTTAAACCCTACTAAACCAATTGGACCGTTTTATACTGAAGAAGAAGCTAGAAAAGTTGAAGTAGAAAGAAATTACGTAGTAAAAGAAGACGCTGGCAGGGGTTGGCGTAGAGTTGTTCCATCACCAAAACCTCAAGAGATTGTGGAATCCTCTGTAATTCGTGCCATGGTATCAGCTGGTATTGTAGTAGTATCAACTGGCGGTGGCGGTATACCTGTTTTGCGCGCACAAGATGGTACTTTACATGGTGTGGAAGCCGTTATAGATAAGGACTTTGGCGCAGCTAAGCTCGCAGATTTACTGAAAGCTGATACACTTCTAATATTAACAGCAGTAGATGCTGCAAAGATAAATTTCAATCAGCCAGATGAACAATCTTTAAGAGAAGTATCAATTGAAGAGATGAAAAAACATATAGCTGATAATCAGTTTGCTGCTGGATCTATGCTGCCTAAAATTCAGGCTTCCCTAGATTTTCTAGAATCTGGTAAGGATCGCACTGCTATCATTACATCTCTGGAAAAAACTTCTGAAGCAATTGATGGTCAGGCTGGTACTATCATTAAAAGTTAAAGAATTACTAATACTAAATTAGACTCCCACTATGAAGGGAGTCTAATTTGATTATTAGGTTAAATTATTTTATAGTCTTGCAATTTATATTCTTATATGATTATATAAATTAAATACTAAATTATTAAATATAAAAAAGAAAGGGCGGGCTATGATAGATTATCTGCGCTCAACGCACTACAGGCCGAGTATAAAAAAGCGTATAGAACTCCAGCCTGGTAGTTGGATACGTTGCGAAAAACCAAACGATGCAGAAAAAGATCGGCTTATTGAACTTGGCGTTGATAGAGATATCTTGCTTGACGCTCTTGATCCTCATGAGATTCCTCGCGTTGAATTAGAAGAAGGTCAGACTTATTTTATTACGCGCTTACCAGATACAGATGATGAGTTTAATGACTTTACAACGCCTGTTTTATTTTTGCTTGGTCAGCGATATATCATTACTGTAAGTCGTGATAATCTAACAAGGCTTTGGCAGCCTTTTATTGAACGAACTCACGCGCCCACGACTCAAAAAACTAAATTTTTTATGCTAATGATGGAAGCTATTACGCGCCAATATCAGACCAGGGTCGCTTCAATTAATCGCCAAATGCGCGCAACTACTAGTAATGTTCAGAACTTAACTAGTAAAGATATTATGAAATTAACTGAATATGAACGCAAATTAAATGATTATCTAGACGCTTTGCAGCCAACTAATACTGCAATAGAAAAAATGCTTAGCGGACGAGTCTTAAAACTTTATGAAGACGATCGCGATCTAGTGGAAGATCTTTCGATTGAGTTAGAACAGTTGATTGCTCGTTGTAAGAGTTTGCTGCGAACTATCACCAACGTGCGCGACAGCTATCGGGCAGTGATGGACACCCGACTAAACGAGACAATTCGTTTACTGACTGTAATTACTGTGGCTTTAACTATACCAACTATGATAGCGGGTTTATTCGGTATGAACGTGCCAGTGCCTGGCGCTGAAGACCCGCTAATGTTTTGGAAAATTACTATAGTGAGTATCGTGGCGGCCTGCGCGCTGGGCGGATTCTTTTTGCGGAAACGATAAGCTGGCTGTGTTTTAGTTTAAGAACGCGGCGCTGACTGGAAAAGTTAGTTATCTGTTGGTACGCCGTATCCCAACAGCCCGTCATACCGTTTGTCATGATTGATGAACACGCGGATGCGATTTGCTTCATTGCCGCCGACAGTGGTCAGCGCGCCGTTGTCATTTTTCAAGACGATGTTAGTGTGGTCGCCGAACACTGGCGAATTGCGGTAAATTGCCACGTCGCCAGGAAGCGGTTGATAGCCGGAATTAGCAGACTTGAACCGGCCGGTTGCCTCGTAGTATTCGCGCAAGATAAACGTCCCTGGGATGCGCCAGCCGCCAGTATGCGGATTCTTAAGCGGCGCGCCCGCTTGATGCATGATCCAGCTCACAAAGTTAGCGCACCACGCCTCCTCGGCGCCTTGGCTGAACTTAGTACCAGCGGATTGCGCCTTGAATTCAGTCTTTGCTAAGCTGATAATTTTTTGGCGAGTTGGGCTTAAATTTGCCGTATCAATGTCTGGAAAAGCCGATTCGCCAGGCGACCTGTCGAGGCGTACGGAATTAATGAAAGACGATAATTTATTGGCAATTTTCGGCTGGGTAATGACTGTGATTGGTATGATAAGCAACAGTGTAACTACGCTTAAGATAATACAGCGTTTCTTTGAGAAAAATTTGGGCGCCGTCGCCTGCTGGTGCTTCATGTAATAATTATATCGCGAAAGCTGAATTTAACTGTTAGAATATAGTAGTGAATGATAATATAACGAAGTCGATTATTTTATGTAAGAGATTATTCTTATTGTTTGACGAGATTTGGTTTATCGGACCAAGAAGTGATCACTGTGATACTATTATTGACCTTAGTATTATAAAAGAACAAGATATTAAAGTTACACATATACACAATCAGATCGGGCGATTTTTTACTAATTCACATACTTACTATCCAAGAAAAAATAGTTCAAATAGTTTTCGGGGTATATTTGAGGAAATAAATCCAAGTATTTACCACGAGATAGATAGAGTAATCGTCAGTGACAAAAGAGTGGTACTCATAATGCCATCTCCCAATAAAGCTCTTTACGACATGATTCGTGGCAGAAATGCTGAAAGTAAGTTTGTTGTTACTGCGCCAGTGGCAAATCCTAAAAAATATCTATTCTTTGAAGATAAGAGTAGGCTTTGTGAAATTGCACCAGAAGATTGCTTAATAAGATCAATAAACACACGGGTAAATGCTGATGTTGGAGATATAAAACGAATATTAAATTTAAAAGATTCCGATAAGCTCATCCTACAACAATGTATCTCTGCTGGTGGTTCTGGTACATTTAAAATTGGGGATCAGCAGAATTTTAATCAAGTATTAAAAGCTATAGATGCTAGCGAGAAAACTGTTGTAAAAGTGTCTGAGGAGATAAAGGATGCCTATCCTGCTAATGGATCTATTTGTATAGTACCTATTGATAAAAGTCATTGTGATGTATATGTTGATCCGCTATCGCATAAAGTAGTTGATACAAATATAAATAGTGAACGACAATATAGTAGTTTGGGTAACGATTGGGGCGTTAAATGGTCGGGGGATGTAAATCATGAATATATTAGGATTGCAAAAGCTGTCGGAAAAAATTTATATAAAAAATGGGGATGTACTGGAATTATTGGGCTAGATTTTCTTGTTAAGAATTATAATAATAATTATCATAAAACTTGTTTATATCTAACAGAGATAAATCCAAGATGGCAAGGTACTACCCCATATCAAACCTATAATGCACTATTATCTGGAAGAATACCTCTTGAAATAGCTCATTATATAATAAAACTATCGGATAATGACAGAGATCTGGCTACATTAAGATCAATACTGGGATCCCCAGGCGTATATAACTTGAATAGTACTAACAGATCTGGAATAGCTTATATCAAGTTATATGCTCCTGGTGTAACAAAAACTATTAAAAATAATATTTCTGGGTGTTGGTCGGTCTGTGGTGGTACGCTAAGGAAGGTGAAAGAGGCTAGTTTAATAGATGCTATAATGGATAATAATGTAGAAGGTAAATATTTTATCAAAGCACCGTCTAGAGGTACTGTAGTAGATAAAGAATTTGCCGCTATATGTTATATATATGGAGTCGGTTACAATATATTTAATAGATATAGACCAGAAGTAACAGAGTTTTATAACCTTATTATGGGCGATGTTGAACATAAATTGTATAGATGATAGATATGAAAATTTTATTACTAGCGGGACAGTTTTACCCTGATCTGGCGGGTAGCGGTATAGCTACTCATATGATTGCTAATAAACTAGCGCAGCGCGGTTACGATGTAACAGTTTGTGTTGATGTGTCAAATAGTTACCTTCGTACTGTTAACGGTAGCCCTCGTTTTAAAATTAAATTTATTAATAATTACAAGGCATTTATGACTGGGCAATCTAGCTTTCAGAATCCCACCAAAGAAATATACAATGTTATAAAGGAGGGAAATTATGATGTTATTCATGTATTTAGCTATCTTCCAATGCTTTTACTAACACAAATTAAAAAACTTGTAAAGCCCCCGATAATATTTACATTTTGGAATGCTCCAGATATGGGAAGAAGGTCTATAGGTTTTTATGAGTCGTCGAAACTTGATCTGCAGCTTGCAGGTTATATAATACAAAGCGAGTGCTACGAAGAGATGATACTTGGTAGTGAAGTAAGTTATAAGTCTGTTCTAGATCTTGGTGGGTCCTTGGAGAAAACATCTTTTTGTTATCATGGTATTGACGTTAAGGATTTTGAGCGTTGTCTATTATTGAACGATGATATTATTAGTAAATATTTTCATAATATACATAGTGATAAAATCATATTGTTACCTGGTAGAATTACCAAGCGTAAGGGGGTGTTTGAGGCTGTAAAAGCCATGTCTATTGTATGCAAGAATTACAATGCCAGCTTACTTCTTACTCGGTCAGATGATTCTACTGATAAAGATACAGTTGACAATCTGATAATGCTAGCTAAAGAATTAGAAATAGAAGATAAAATTATATTCTCCTGTGGAATGATTAAACAATCGGATATGCCGCTTTTATATAAAGTTGCTTCTGTGGTCATAGTGCCCTCTTACTATGAAGGACTTGGATTTACAGCTATAGAAGCCCTAGCCGCAAGACGTCCTACCGTAATGGCAAATGTATCTGGTCTAGATGAAGTTGGGAAGCATGAATATAATTGCCTAATGATACCTCCAAAGAACGAAAAAGAACTTGCTTATGCCATCTTGCGTTTACTGAAAGAGCCGTTGTTGGCAGAGAAAATAGTTCGCAATGCTAAAGAATCTATCGTTAAGTTTGATATGGATGTCTTTGTTGATAACCTAGAATGTAAGTATGTAAGATTAATTGGGAGGTAATGATGGATAGACGTCTTACGGCAATAATTCCTGCTGCTGGTGAAGCGACTCGGTTAAGACCGCATACATTGACCGTGCAAAAACCAATGCTTCCAATGGGTGATGGAGATAAACGTCTTATTGATTGGGCTCTTGGAATATCTAAAAGTGCTAATAGAACATTTACTATATTGCATTATGATAAAAATAGAACTTCTGATCTAGAAGAGCGTATTAGATCTCGCTCAGAATCACAGCTCTTGAGAGATAAGCGCCGTATGGGTGCTGCATCGTTAATTGCTTTTGCTGACGATTTATTTATGTCTAACTATCGAGGAGATTCTATTATATTGCCCGCAGATCATGTTATAGATAATTTGGATGTAGATGATTTTTATTCAACTCATAAAGAGACTGATGCTGAATGTACGGTTCTTACTGTTCCAACAAAGCAGTATGGACAATACATTAGTAGTTCAGGAGATATTGCCGTGGGTATACATAGTATTAGAGAGCTAGGTGATAAAAGCTCATCGGGTATTTATATAATAAAAAATGAGCAGATCCTCCAGTGGACGAAAGATGAAAAATCTAATGGATGGAATGGTGATGCAAGAAGTTTGTTGAGAGATTTTATTATTCCAATGATACAAGGTAATAAAGTTGCTACATATGCATTGCCTGACGATGGATACTGGGATGATGCAGGTACGATACAGCGTTACTATTATAACAACATGCGCTTAAGTGATGATAAAAATGTAATAGACTCCAATGCTTCTGTGCATCCAGATGCTTTAGTGGAAAAAAGTATTATTATAGGTAGGGCTGCCTTAGGTGCTAATTGTATATTGAGAAATGCAATTTATTCTTCTGATGGACTGAATAATAATTACCTAACAGAGGTTCGCGAAAATGAATAAATATAATAAACCGCAGAAATGGCGCCGTTTGTCGTCGCGGGTGGTTTTTACGCATCCGCGGATAGTATTGGCAGAGGACGAGGTAGAATTGCCAGATGGTAAAAGGTCGTCATATTTGCGGCAAGTATATCAGGGTAAAGGCGGTGTGATTATCATTTGCCAAAAC
>ERZ773035.394-NODE-394-length-36739-cov-17.463744_pt1 | contig 36739 bp, 22 predicted proteins | sample MGYA00511487_ERZ773035 | MGnify/ENA primary metagenome ERZ773035 (study PRJEB29015, sample SAMEA2737985) | human oral metagenome | biome: human oral; feature: human-associated habitat; material: dental | place: China | collected 2024 ...
GTTTTGCAAATGTAGGAATTAATTGTTGAAAGTCCAATATTTCAAACTTAAAATCAAGGGTTAATGCCCAACTTTAACATTTGCTAGTTTCCTTTTGGCTTTAAAAGAGTGTTAGGTGGCATGGCTGGCAGGCTACTAAAGCAGATGTTTTTTGCACCTTATACGCTGTGTTTATGTTTCAAAAATACATCGGAGTCGTCTTGACGTTTAATACCTCTACAAATTGAGAGGAGTATAAGACAGGTCAACTCACGGGCTTATAAACCCACTAAAGCCCAATAACTCTCGAATATATCAATTCACCAACTCACTAAATCGCTAACTCACAAGCTTACAAGCTCATCAACTCTAAAGCTCATCAGCTCACAACCTCACCAGCTCAAAGTCTTAAATTATTATCTTTAATTTTACAAAGTTACTCTGTCATTCCTTTCATTCTAGCGAAATTTTTGGTTGAAAAGTAGGTTAAAAGCCTCTGTTTCTACCCTTTCATGCCTTGCTACTCGTCTATTTTTAAGCATAGCACGTGCATTTTGCACCATTTAGCCTTTCTAGTTTGCTTGCCAACTCATGATTTTTGAGGCCCAATTACCCACTTTTAGCCACCAAAAACCTACTTTTTAGTGGTTATTTTGCCCCTCCTGTCATGTATTTCATGGCTCTAAAAGGTTTTGTTCATACAACTGTTGTGGATGTTTATGCTAAATCGTCTCGCATTTAGCGGCAAATTGAACTGCATTTAGCACCAAAATACCTTGCGTTTTGCACCAAAACGCACTCCATTTAGCACCAAAACGCACTTCATTTTGCACCAAAACGCACCCTATTTTGCAGCAAATAGCCTCGAAATAGGTGCAAATGGCAACCTATCCTAATAAATATTCATTATGCCGCATGCATATGCTAACCCCTTTTTGCATCAAAACAAACCTTCGCGAGAATCGATTTTTTGCGGCAAGGTGGGCGTTTGGTGGACGAAAAGGGCACTCATAATGTTAAATTTCTTACTAAAAACTAGACAAAGCCGATTTGCGGTGAACACGCGCGGGTGGACAACGGCGCGGAGGGTATTTACGCTTACGGCCGCTAGTGTGAGTGGTTGCAGTACATGCTGCTCGCGGACAATGGAAGCAGCATCATAGAAACGCTGACGTAATCGGCATTGACAAGTGGTTTTCAGCTTGTGTAGACCGCATTGAATAACTTCTGCCCGACAACTTTCTGATTCATTGCCACGTTATGGCACAGACAAATGGTGCAGAATTTCATATTTAATCGTTTCTTTGTTTGGCACGTCGTACATGAGTGGAGAGTTTTTCTTGGTTTTACAGCTCAACGACATAAACTCCGCCCAATTTGTAGAAATGATAGAAGTCAAGGCGACTTCTATTTGATATTATGAGTTGATGACTTTATAACGTTATGACTATTTTGTTTCTAAGTTGATGAGTTGATGTGTTCGGGAGTAATTGGGTTTTCACGTGTTTTATAAGCCTGTACGCTGATTTGTCCAATGCTTCGTACATGAGAGAAACCTTTTTTGGGTGTTGACATCATAAAGATAACAAACACCTCTCTATTTATAGAAATATCAAAAGTCAAAACAACTTTGCTGTTGGTTTGTCAGTCTAGTAATTGTTAGAAGTACAATATCTATAACTTAATGTCTATTGCAAATGTCCTACATGAATGTTTGTTAGCCCATTATTGGCTATAAAAGAACATTTGTTGGTACAACTTGCGGTTTCTAAAGCGCAGGTTTGCTAACGATGGTTGTATATGTGTACCTCGATTTCTTTATCATTAAAAAATGTTTAAACCGTTGGGAAACCTAAATAAATGTAATACCTTTGTGAAAAAGGAGATAATCATGGAACGAATTACACTTGAAAACTTCGAAGCAACGTATGTAGACCCAATCGAAGAGGAACGTATTGACAAATTTGTCTGTGATGAAATGGGCCGCCAAATTCATCGATATATAAAAGGAATGTCGGGTAGCAAAGACATTATGAACAAGTTTGAGGCACAGCTTTCTACGTTGTCGATACCTGAAAAGGAAGTGGCCATTGCCAGATATATCGACCTGAACAGGAAGGTTACAAGCGGACTCGACTTCAAAATCGTGCTAACGAGGGCTATGGCTAACTACTGCGACACGTTCGATTATTTACTAACGCTGGTTAACAATAGGCGAAAGATGGTGTATTACCTTAATCGCATCAAGTCGAAATACCTGCGCTATCACGAAGTTGTGGAGGTAAATGGCAAGTTTGGCATTAATGATAGTGACGGAAATGTGCTTGTTTCGCCCAAGTACGACTTCTTACGCCGTTGCTACACCTATGTAGACGACTTGTGCCTAATGCCTATTATCGCGCAAAAAGATGGTAAGATGGGACTTATTTTGCCCGATGGTAAAGATACGGTTGTGGCAGATTTTGTTTACGACGACATCTGTTTGCGCGACGAATACCCGTATTTTGAAGCGCACCAAGGCAAGAAGAAAATATTGTTGGAAACGAAGTAGGCTCGCAAATTGGCTGAACCTCTTCCGCGTTTAGACTGCTATTATGCCCAGCATATGGTGAAAAGAAGGATTACTTAACCTGTATGTTTCCTGCCTTAAAAGTGGGGGAGGGGCTTGCTGTTAGATTGCTGCGACTTATTTGTTGGCCTTATTGTTCTGTGTTCGTCTCATGCAGAATGGTTTCACTGCTACCGCTTTGTTTTCAGCTAAATGCAAAATTCATTAACGAAAAAGTAGAGCCCCCACTGATGGCCATGCTATCAATGGGGGCTCTAATAAATAAGGCAGCGGCATTATAGACGCATGTGTTGCCTTTTGTGTTCTATTATTTCTTCACGGGTGCAGCTGGAGCAGGCGTGCTTGGTGCAGCAGGAGCTTGCGAACCAGCACCAAAACCTGGTGTGGTATTGGGGTTCGTGGTTTGTGTTTCGGTTGCCGATTTTTCGAGAACGCTCGTTTCAGCCAACGATTTGGGTGCAACGTATGCACAAACAACGCTAAACACAACCATAGCTATAGCCAATCCCCATGTGGTTTTCTCAACAACATCGGTTGTTTTACGTACACCCATGATAGAGTTTGACGAAGAGAATTGCGACGAAAGGCCTCCACCTTTCGACTCTTGAATGAGTACAATGGCAATCATCAGCACTGCTGCGATGACGATAAGTACTACAAAAAGACTGTAAATCATTTTCTATTTGTTTTTGTTATTTATTATCAATTTCTCTAAGAAACGTATTTGGTCTGCAAAGTAAACATTTTTTTTTGGATAATTCAAATTTAGTCGCCTAATAATTTCAAGCGCCTTCTCAAATTTTCCTTGGCGAATGTATATCTTTGCCAATGTTTCTGTGAAATATCCATCACCTTCTGCCGCTGTTGACGTTGTCGTATTGTCTTCAACAACGGGCGTAAATTCGGGTTCGTCTTTCAGCTGTATCTTCCCTCCTTCATTAAAAATGAAGTTGTCTATGAGCATTTGCCCTTTCAGTTGTGGGGCCTCTTGGGGCTTTTCCTGTTCCTCCGACTCTATTTCGAGCAAATAAGACACATAGTCTATTGCGGCATCAGCAGGTGTAGGTTTGCGCCGACTTTTCTGCGTTTCCTGCTCTTTGTCTTCGGGCAGCGAGTCTAAGAAGTTGTCGATAAGCGATATTGTGCGACTCTCGTTGCCGTCGGTCTGCTCTTGCCGCTTTGTTCGGCGGTCTTCGGTTTTGAGTTTATAGTGTGAGGCCTCAATCATCTCGAACACCACATTGCGGTTGGTGAGATATACCGATGCGCGCCTAAGCTCCTCGTCGAAAGTGGGGTCGTGCAGAATATAAAGGTTTTGCAGCATCATCAACCTGGCTGGCTGATAATACGGATGTAGCGCAACGATGCTTCGGAGATCGTATAGTGTCTCCTTGTCTAGCACTTCGGGATGATTGATAAGTTGCGTTAAATTCATCATTTGCGTTGGTTAGTTCCGTGACTTTACCAATTGGCCACGGTGGCATTGAATATTTGGTCTGTTAGGTCTTTCACCATTTCCCTCACCAATCGCTCTTGTACGGCACTTAAAGGCAAGGTTGTTTCGTATGTCGCGCTGGCGGTGAACTGGCGTTCAAAGTTCTCCTTCTGGTTCTTTGTGTTGGTGAAACGCACGTTAACCGTCATGGAAAGTTCCGTTTGTGCCGAATATCCTTCGCTCGACACCGACTTGTTGCGCTGCGAATATTGCAGAATTTCGCCGTCTATGCGCAGGTCGCCATTTCGTTTAACCTGCGTTAGGCGTGTATGGTTGGCAAAGATGTCCTTCAATTGGTTGTTGAACATGGGCGCCATAGGTCCCCACACGTAGCTGCTTCGGTTGGGAAATTCGGCAATCTGTATGGTTTTCGTCTTGCTGTAATCGATACTGGCCCCGTTAAACTTGTACGAAACGGAGCATGCCCACAGCACGCAAGTGCCGAGTACGAGCGTTAATGCCAGCCTATTTACTGCTTTCCAATCCATATTGCTTTATTCTCCTATACAATGTTCGGTCTGATATGCCAAGCTCTATGGCAGCCTTTTTCCTGTTTCCTCCATTCCTTTCAAGTGCTTTCTCCACCATTTGCCGGCCTAAGTCGTTTAGGTTTAGGCTTTCGTTGTCGGCCTCGTTTATCTCTTCGGCCTCAACAAACCCATTTGTAAGGGGTGCTTGTTGTGTCGAATGGATGGCGGCTAGGGTGGGGGATGTGTCGTAATTCTTCGTGTTCAATGCGGCGATAGACGAGGAGTAACCAGGCAATTCTGTACCTAAGGCAACACCGTCGTCCAGTCTTTTTTTCAGTCCCGACACCTCTCTGCGTAGGTCGCTCACGTTGCCCCGAAGCTCGTAGAGTATCTTATAGAGCAACTCGCGTTCGTTTTCATACGAGTGTGAACCCGTTGAAGACATGGGCGCAAGCTGTGTGCTCTCTGGGTCTTGTGGGATGAACTTCTGCAAGTGCGTGGCATCTATTTCGCGTTCGCGACTTAAAATGGATATTTGTTCAGTGATGTTTTTAAGTTGACGCACGTTTCCTGGCCACTTATATTTCAGCATCAAGGCCTTAGCGTCTTCCGTTAAAGATATTTTGGGCAGCTTATACTTCTCTGCCATCTGCATGGCGAAAAGGCGGAAAAGCAAGATAACGTCGTTTCCGCGATCGCGTAATGGTGGCATTTGTATGGGGATGGTGTTCAGTCGATAGAACAAGTCTTCCCTAAATCTCCCTTCGCTGATGGCTTTTCGCATGTTCACATTGGTTGCGGCTACGATGCGCACGTTGGTTTTCATGATTCGCTGACCGCCAACCCTGATGTATTCGCCCGTTTCAAGCACGCGAAGAAGCCTTGCTTGTGTGGCCATAGGCAGCTCGCCCACCTCGTCGAGGAATATCGTTCCATTGTTGGCAACGCCAAAATAGCCCTCGCTTTCGCCAATTGCACCCGTGAACGAGCCCTTTTCGTGACCGAAAAGTTCGCTGTCGATGGTGCCTTCGGGTATCGAGCCGCAGTTAATCGCGAAATATTTCTCGCGTTTTCTGGGTGAGTTGTCGTGAATAACGCGTGGAATGATCTCCTTTCCTACACCGCTTTCGCCTATGATTAGTACCGACAAATCTGTTGGCGCAACCTGCATGGCAACGTCTAAGGCATGGTTCAGGGCATCGCAGTTGCCCACGATGTTATACCGTTGTTTTATCTTTTGTAGTTCCGTCGTATTCATAGGAGCAACAAAGTTACGAAAAAATAGCCGAAGAAAAGGCAGAAATATAGAAGATTAACGAAATTCGGCATCATTGTTTTAAGTTTCTATGCCTGTGGGCTTGTAACTTTCTGTGCCCTTAATGCCTTTAAATCTTCAAGTGCCTATAAGTTTGTGAACATTCATTTCGAGTTTTATAATCGTTAAAAAGCACGAAATCTGGCTGATAAGGGGTTGACAACATCTTTGCAAATAAATCTATTTTTGCAGGTCGGCATTGGGTGTAGAGCGGTCGAACTTAATTAAAAGGAGTCCTAAGCCCGTAAATATCAGTTCCCTTACGCGTACAATCAATGCAACAAATATGCCCGAACTAGATGCTATACCCAGTCCCGAGGCCGACATGAGGAAACCTCCTTCGCGACCGCCTAGCTGCAAAGGGATGAAGAAAAGCAAGTTGGCGAAAAGGCTGGTAAAGGCCAATATCAATATACATTGTATGTAATTGACATCGGGCATGATGACTAAGAGGATGAAATAAATTTCTAGTGCAGAGATGATGCGGCAGCTTAGTTCCAGCAATACGGCCGTAACGAAGGTGGTACGGTTTTGTTTGTGCAACGCAGAAATCTGTTGATCTACGGTGTCTAGCTGCTGTTTGTTCCGCTCGATGAACGATAATGCCCACCGCTTAACAAATGGAATGTGGCTAAGTAGGCGCATTGCCCTGAACGCAAGGCCTTTGCGGTAGCCTATCATGAAGAACCAAAGCCCCAAAAAACAAAACACCAAGCTGGCCAGAACAATGGTTAGGTGCCCCAATGTGAGTGGCTGGGTGATGAAAAACAAGACTATCGAGACAAGCCAAAACCAAAAATGGCTGAAAATATGCGTCATGGCGTAGAGTATAACCGAAGAGGATGCCCGCTCGGTACCAATCTTTGGCGCAAGCGACATGATGCGATAGGGTTCTCCTCCCATTAGTCCGCCAGGTGTGGCGTAGTTTAAGGCGAACCCCGAAACGGTGACTTTGTACAGCCACCAAAAGTTAATGCGCTTGTCGTTTGTGGTTGGATGCGCCGTTTGTTGTCCTTGTCCGGCTTTGATAATGATGTACCATGCCGAGGTGTTGAGTACGTACAATGCCATCCAAAGGTCCAGAACAGCAAAGAACCAATAGCCTGTGTGTTTTAATCCACGCCAAACCTCGGCAAAGTCTAGTTGCGTAACCATGATGCCGAGCAGCACCAAGCCGAAGATGAAAAAGCCGTTTTGATATTTCTTCTTCATCTTTTGTTATTTGGATTGCTGCTCTTCGTTGCTCTCTTTCTTTTTCGTCACATTGAAACGCACCTTGTCGCTCTCGTCTCTTTTCTCGTGGTAGAGCTTTTTCAGTGGGTTCTTATAGGGCTGGTCGTATGCTTTCCTGTTTCTATATACGTCTAAGGCCAGGTAGATGGCGTGCCTAAACGCAATCTCGTTGCTAACGCCTTGCCCCGCCTTTCCGTCTAATGCCTCGTCATCGGTTGAGGTAACGACGGCCGAAAGTCCTGTGATAAGCCTTACGCCACCCTCGCACGACAAGGCTTTAAAGGGAATCATGGCTTGGTCGTGATACATGGCTAGCACGGCATCGAATGTGTCGAACTCCCTATTTCCAAAGAAACTGTCGGCTTGATAAGGACCAAAGGCCGTGTATCCCTCGGCAATAAGTTGCTTGATGGCTGGCGAAATCACCTCTTGTTCTTCCTTACAAGGCTGGTCTTCCAATGTAGGGTTCAGTGCCAAGACAGCCACTCGCGGTATGGAAATCATGAAATCGCGGCGCAGCGAGTTGTGCAATAGGCGCACCGTGCTTTCAATTCGCTCTTTCGTTATTTCGTTAGCCACGTCTTTTATGGCCAATTCGCCCGAAAGGGTAGTGATGCGCAAGCATTCGTTGAGCCACATTTCTAGCGTCTCACCCGTTTCGCCTAGTTGTTTGGCAATGTATTGCGACAAGCTAAGGGGGTGTTCTTGGGCGGCGAAGAAGTGTTTTTCGCTTATCGGGGCGTTTACAATGGCGTTTACAATGCCAGCCTTGCAGTCGGCAACAGCCTTGTCTATGGCTTTGCGTGCTAAGGCAGCGGCAGCCTCGTTGGGTGTTCCAAACTCAATCTTTACCTCTTCGTCCGAGATGGCTAGCAAGTTAAGCCGTTCGGGTTTGGCCTCGTTGGCATGCTGAATGATAGAGAAATTAACGTCCAGGTTAAGCGCTTTCTTATGATAAGCCGCAACCTTGGGCGACCCATAGATGATGGGTGTGCAAAGTTCGAACATCTCTGGCGAGGCAAAGGTCTTGAAAATAAGTTCCATTCCGATGCCATTGGCATCGCCTTGGGTTATGGCTATACGAAGTTTATTGTCGTCCATAGGTTTTTACTTTGTTCTTTATTTATTGGTGTTCGCCGCTGTTTTCTCGGCCAGCAATCTTTTTTGCGGTGCTGAGAAGTCCGCAAGCGGCGAATATGTCTTGTCCTCTGCTGGCTCTGATGGTGGTGAAAACGCCGTGGTTGGTTAGATAATCCCTGAACGTTTCCATGCGTTTCTCGTCCGAATTGTTCAAGTTCACATTGGGTATCTGGTGAAAACGGATGAGGTTCACCCTACAATCCAGTCCTTCTACAAGCTTAACCAACTGGCGTGCATGCAGTGGCGTATCGTTTAAGCCGCCAAACATGATGTATTCGAACGAAAGCCTGCGCTGGTGGGTGAAGTCGTATTGCTTTAAAAGCTCAACAATCTCTTCTATCGACATGCCTTTTTCGGCCGGCATGATGCTTGCACGCTGTTCGGGTATGGGTGTGTGCATGCTGATGGCCACATGGCAATCGCTTTCGTCGAGAAAGCGTTTGAGTTTTCCTTTTACGCCCACACTACTTACTGTTATACGTTTCGGACTCCAAGCATAGCCATAATCGGCCGTTAGTATTTGCGTTACTTTCAGTACGTTGTCTAGGTTGTCCATCGGCTCTCCTTGACCCATAAACACGATGTTTGTTAGCTTTTCCCGTTCGGGTAGGGCGTATATTTGGTTAAGGATGTCTTTGGCTGTTAGGTTTCCCTCAAAGCCTTGCTTGCCTGTTTGACAAAAAAGACAGTTCATTTTGCAGCCCACTTGACACGAAACGCACAGCGTGGCGCGGTCGCGGTCGGGTATGTACACGGTTTCCACAAACTTACCGCTCTCTGTTGGGAACAGATATTTTATGGTTCCATCCTTAGAATATTGTGCATCGATAAACTTCGCGGCACCTATTTCGTAGCGTTGTGCTAGTTTTTCTCTATTTGTTTTCGAGATGTTTGTCATCTTTTCGATGGTGTCCACGTGCTTGTCGTATAGCCAAACGGCCATCTGCTTGCCTGCAAATGCAGGCAGACCGTTGTCTATGGCAATGGCTTTCAGTTCGTCGAGCGTATGCCCCAGAAGTGGAATCTTGTGGTTATCCATTTATATGCTGATGTATAATATGTTGCAACAATTGAAAAAATGCCATGCAAAGTTACTACAATTTCTTGGGATAGCATGTTGAATGGCGCGTTTTCTTGCCGCTTGTGGCGTGTTACTTTGGGATAAAAGCCCCCGTTTAGGCCACATCTAGCTTGTTGCTTATTGGCCGAATTGTTCCAACCAATGGTCTATCAGCTTGCGTGCAAGACTTAGTTTTTCGGGTATTTGCGGAAGTCTTTCACGATGAAACCATCCGCCTGCCGACAGTTCATCTTCTTGCAAGCGGAGGTTTCCGCTTTTATATCGCGCCGTAAAACCAACCATCAGCCCAATGGGGTAGGGCCAAGGCTGACTGTCGAAGTAGCGCAGAGAGTCTATTTCCAAGCCAGTTTCTTCTCTCACCTCACGCACAACGGCCTCTTCCAGCGATTCGCCTGTCTCTACAAAACCTGCAATCAGGCCAAAGAAGTTGCCTTTAAAGTTCTTGGCATGCACCAACAACACCTCGTCGCCCTTATATATCAACACAATAATAGCCGTAGCCAACTGTGGCCAGACTTCGTTTCCACAGCTTGTGCAGCGTTTAGAAATGTTGGTGTGCAGCTTCATCGCACCGCCACACACGCCACAGAACTTTGTTTGTGCATCCCAATAATTTATCTCGCGGCACTTCCCTGCCATGAGATAAAGATTGGTTGGGAGTTTATAATACGATTGCCTTAAATCGCAGAAGGTATAAGTGGCGGATATGGTTGTTGCGTTGTCTATTGCGTACGTCTTTACGGCCATTCCTTCGGTCGTGCATTCCAGCTCATGAACATCTTGCCCTTCGTTAATGGTTGTTGGCGGGTTATCTGATAAGGGAATGCCGAACGTATGGTCGTCAAGCTGTTCAAGTAGCAAGTTCGATTGCTTAAATACAAACCACAGGCTTTTCATTGGCTTTGAATTTATAGCTGTTGAGTTGTTGGGTTTATAAGAGGATGCGTTTGTGAGTTTGTGAGTTGATAAGTTGATGGGCTTATGAGTAGTTCAGTTTGATAAGTTTGTGGGCAGTTGGATTTCTCAAAAAATCAAGAACTCAAAAGCTCATTAGCTTATCAACTCATAAACTCACTAACTTATAAACCCACAAACTCACCAGCTTTAATTGCCGAAAATCAGTTTTCTGTCTCGCTCTATGGCTGGCTTAGTCCATTCTTCTGGCACGAACTTCCAATTGTTATGCGCCTGGGGATTCATCACACCGGCCTTCTCAATCTCGTTCATCAGGTAGAAACGCTGGTCTTTCTCGCTCTCAAACACAATTCTGCTCTTCAACTCTGCGCGTGGAATGCCTGCCCCCTTGGTAAGCAATTCGCCACCGCCATTGCCTCGATAGCTGTTCATAGCCACCTTATACCAGCGGTTTTCGTCGAACGGCGTACCGTCGGCCATGCTCAATATCCTCACCTTTTGTCCATCGGGCTTGGTTACATCCACTTCGTAGATGATGCCGGCTGCACTGTCGAAGTTAAAAGCCAGGTTTTTAAAGCCAAATCGTTGACGGTCTTGCTTGGCCCATTCGCTTATCTGCATAATGTGGTCGTCGGGCGATTTCATCGTATTTACCCACAGGTCGTAACTCATTTCCAAGTGGTTACGTATTTCTTTGCCCGTCATTTTAAGCACATATATTTGATTTTCGTATTTATATAGGTTGAACATGTCGCTCACATATACGTCGCCCTTGTTGATACGTGCGTCAAACGATAGCGGAGCATTAAACGAAATGTCGGCTCCCGTTATCTTTAATTGCAGGTCGTGAATAAAGTCGGTGAAGGCAGCACTGCCAAAATAGCAGTCGCGTGTGTAGATAGTATTCTCAAAGCGCCCAATCTTCCTGTTCACAAAAGCGTTCACACTATCAATATCGGCTTTGAAGTGTTGCATAAACTTCTCGTCCACGGGTTGCCCCGTGATGTCTATCACGTCGCCTGTTATTTTCTTGCTCACCACCTTACCCTTTGCCTTACGTATGCTGATGGTAGCATCACTCACCATGTAAGCATCGCACGAAGGGTCGAGGCACAGCACGTCTTTGCCTGCATTGCTCTTTACCCAACCAGCATAACGGGTGTGGTCGTGTCCGAAAAGAATGATGTCGAACCCCTCCACTTCGCGTGCTATCGTCAGCGAAGCATCCTCATCGTAGTCGGGGGTGTGTATTCCGCCTTCGCGCCCACTATGGAAAAGGCCGATAATAACATCGGGTTTCTCTTTTGTTTGGATGTGTTTCACCCAATATTGGGCCGATTTAACCATGTTGTCGAACCGCAAACCCGTCCACAAACTCTCCTTTAACCAATTGGGGATGGCCGGCGTTAGCAATCCCAATACAGCCACCTTTACACCATCGCGCTTAATGATGGTATAAGGATGAACATAAGGTTTGTTTGTTCGGGTGTCGATGATGTTAGCTCCCAAGATAGGGCATTTTACCTCTTTAATCCACTTATCATATACGGGATGACCCGTTTCGATGTCGTGGTTGCCCACCGTTTGTGCATCATACCCCATGTAGTTCACCACCGATGCGGCCAAGTTGGGCATGGAGGGCTTAACGAAGTTGCAATAATAACACGTGGGTTGACCTTGAAGAATGTCGCCGTTGTCGAGCAAGATAACGTTCTTGCCATACTTCTTGCGCATTTCGTTTACATACGAACTCACTCTGGCCAACGAACCTTTCTTGTCGCGGCGGTTGATAAAGTCGTAAGGAAAGAAGCTTCCGTGTACGTCGCTCGTCTGTATTACCTTGATTTCTACATTCTGAGCCTGCGTATATTGGGAAAGACTTAAACCTGTTAGGAGCATAAATAATACTTTTCTCATCTGTTTAAACATTTATAGCCGAATTGCAAAAGTACAAAATCTAATTAAAATACCCTACGAACGGGGCATAAATGTTCACACATAAGAAGTGCAAAAGGTCTCATTTGTTAAAAGACAACTATGAAAAACAGCTGAGCGGAACGCAGTTGGAAAGTTGCTGAGTTCCTTGACGAGACAAAAGATTTCAGTAACAACATTAAAGAGAAAGAGGGGACGAAATCTCCACGAGATTAATCAAATTTGTGTTGTGCACGAAATGTCATCAATTGGAGGAGATGGGGTGTACTGCACAACAGCCACAAGATATTCGTCGCCTTTTGTGTCGATGAACATAACGTTATAACCCAACGGCTGCCAAAGCTCGTTGAGTGCGTTGCACCAATGAGGTATATCTGCCAGCTCATCAAAGTGTTCCTGCGGCACGGGCAAGTTGTGTGCCTGCACCCGTCTCAGGTCTGTCATCTGCCATACAAACTCTTCCAGCCCCTCTTTCCAGTCAAACATAGCAATTACTTTTGCCTCTTCCAAAACGAACCGCAGTCCCTCGCTGTACAACAAGTCTGGCTTGTCATGATAGAATTCCCAAATCTCGCAATACTCACCCTTGTATTCTCCGTCACGCATTGTCTGTGCTGAATAGAAAGCTTCGGGCGACTCAAGGAGTTGCTCGACAGTCTGCATCACGTCGGCCTCTTCGCCTGCAACTAGTTTCGCAAGTTCACGTAACGAATCTTTATCCGTTGGCAAATCTATCTGTGACACCAACGGCACTGATTCGGACACCGCAGGGCTGGAAATGCGGGAAACCACCAATGGACCACCGAATAGCAGTACACCCATCACGCAGATTGTGCAACTTATCCACGCACCTTGACGGAACATTTCCACAGCACCCCAAAAGAAAAAAACAACAAAGGCGGCAAAGAGCAGCTTGCCACACACATTCATCAGTTTTTCTTTCATATCGTTCTCTGTTTAAAAGTTCATATCAACAAGGCTTTGCAATGTCAATGTCGTTTCCATATCTCTGGCACACCATCAACTGCCGAACAAAACGATCTCATCGCACTTGCCCACTGCAAAGATAGGATTAATTTTTGACATTGCGTTATATTGCCGTGCCATAAATGCCGTATCGATGTACCATGTGCACAGCAAAAGGCCTGCTCTTCGCATGCGATATGCACGATAAGCTTGATTGTTGGCCAACTTATAAGCTAAGGAGGTGATGTCTAGCCCCAAATTATAGTTTCCAAATAAGTTGCAAGTCGGCATCTGCCTGGTCTTTCTGTGTGGTGGAATGGTCGTTAGGTCTAGCCTTCGGAATATAAGAGCGGTGTGTATAACCCAATTTAGCCAAGAGCAGCAGGTGGCTGTTTATCGCCACTCGTCCCAATAATACAGCCCGATAGCCCCTACCAAAGAACGAGGGAAAAAGGAAATTATAACGCAATCCGCGTTCGTAGGTGTAAATTCTTGTGTCGAAACCGCTCGTGTTGAAATAGCCAACAACAGCATCCAGCTTTGTTTTGGCTGTTTGCCAGCCACCGCTAAGGCTGGTCATCCATCCGCTTTTAAGGCCATTACCTTGTACCATTACGCCGTCTGCCTGTATTTTGGCATGCCAATTATCCGCAGTTAGGCCATAGGCCAGTCGGCAACGGTTCTCCTTCTTGTTGATAACCTGATGGCTACCAGTCGCATTCTTTTGTTTTATTCTAAACCGATAGCGTGCCGTCCAGGTTGCGTTGCCGCGTGCAAAAGTGGCGGTAAGCATGTTGTCCCACGCTGTCGATGCGGTGGACACCCGATAACGGGGTTGCGGAAAATAAGCATAATCGCTATAAGCACTTATCAACCAACCTCGTGCCGGCTGCCAATTAGCGCCAACGTACAAGCCGCTTTCATTGTTTACGCGACCTCCTTCGCTAAAACTTTGCGCCAAAAGTACTTGATAACGATAGGAATAAAAACGCTGAACAAGCCTTAAATCTAATCTCGACGACAGGAAGAAGGAGAGCATGTTAATGGTGGCAAGTGCCTGATTTTTGTCTATTGCCGTTTCGCCTGCTATTGTTAGTCGCCTGCTTAGATAGCCATAGTCAATGCCCACGTTATAGAATTGTCGGCCATGGGCAGCAAATTTGCGGAACCTTTGTGCCGTATCGGGGCGCAATTCGTGGTTAAATGCGGTGTACAGTGCCGTTAATCCGATGTGAAACCCATTGTGTAAGAAGTTCAAGTTTGTGCCTGCCACGCCTTGCAAGGCGTTGTGTTTGTGCGCCAGTTCGGTCTTGGTGCGGTGATAGCCAGTCTTCAATATCGTTTTTATGGCGTTTCCGTCTTTCGTTGGGGTTGTGTCGATATGCCTATACGAACCAAATAACGATAGGTCTAGCCCCTTAGCGAGGTTCACTGTGGCTGCCGCGCCTTGCAAATAATTGCCTTCCCACCGCGACGAATGCCCTCGAACATGTCCCGTTGTTCTACCTAATGTGGCTAGCGATGCCTGTTTGCCAAAGCCATAGTCGTTGTTTATCACCAAGCCCATACCGAAACGAAGGCGATAACGCCCCACAGTAGCAGCCTTAATTCTGCCAAGCTTGCGCACCAACAGATAGAAAGAATAAAAGTCGTAGCCCCCTTTGTTGCGATTACTAAAAAAGGGTTCGCCAGCATCTTGCGATGCCAATAGTCCTGCCTTGACGTATTCGCCAAGGCGAAAATCATATCTTAGCCAATGCCGAACATCGTAACCCAAATGCTTTTTGCTTGCCGGCGACTCGCCCGTTAGTGGAAATTTCACTTCTGCGGCCACTTGGTGTTTGCCATACTTGATGATGTTGCGTAGGGTGGGGAAGGTTTGACGCTTGTTGTCGTCCACGTAAACAAAGCATTGCAACAACAGTCGCGTATCATAATCAATAGTTTCTATCAACGCCAACTCGGAAAGCGAGCGCATGGGTGCATAGTGATAAAGGTATTCGCAGATGCCTTCCACCTGCTGAGCCGAGAGAAAAGGCAGGCGTTCTAGGTCTTCGCGCGTGGCGGTATTTAGGTTTAAGGGATGTGTTTGCAAGTCGGATAAGGTCTCATACGCATCGGCGTTGGTCTCTTCCATCTGCTCATTGTTCTCCAACCACCGCTGATAATATTCCTCCCATCTTGTTTCATTCTGTGCCACCGACGGGAGAAAGCATATCATAACGAGCAAAAATACCACATAACGTATCTTCATGGATAGATTAAGTTGAATGTTCTTACAAAGTTAAGCATAAAAGTTCGTATTGTACGCAAAACAAGTTGTTTTTTCGTTTTCATACTGATTTTACCCTGCTTAGTGAAGAAAATCAAGGCCAACATGTACTACTACGCACACCCTTTATCCTCAATCCGCTCGATGAGCATCGCTTTCAAACTCGTTTTTAGTCATTGCACTTAGTTAAATATGGTATTAATATTTTACAAAACACGCCCTGTGTGGCACATCATTCTAGAAGAAACAAATGCTCTTAAACATACATTTTGCCCCTATTTTCAGTTTTGTCGACTTCTTTTTCGGTCCATTTTTAAGCATATTGCCTTCATTTTGCACCATTTTGCCTTTCTAGTTTGGTTGCAGGCTCGTAATTTTTCAAGCCCAATTAGCCACTTTTAGCCCCTAAAACCCCACTTTTTAATGCCTATTTTGCCCCTTTGAGCCATATTTTTAATGCTTCTAAAAGGTTTTGTTTATACCATTTCTGTATATTTTTATGCTTTTCGGCTCACATTTAGCGGCATTTCACCTTGCATTTAGCATCAAAACGCATTGCATTTAGCATCAAAACGCATTGCGTTTAGCACCAAAATGCACAGCGTTTTGCGGCATATTGCACTACATTTTGCTATAAATAGCCCAAAAGTTGGTGTAAAAGACGACTTCTTTAAATAAAAATTCATTTTACCGCATTCACATCCTAATCCCCTTCTGCATCAAAACCAACCTTCGCGAGAATCGATTTTTTGCGGCAAGATGGGCAGTCGCTGGCAAAAAAGTCACTCATAATGTTAAAATTTATACCGAAAAGATTACAATGGTTGACGAGGGTACGAGTCACCGAGTTGACCAGTTGACCAGTTGACCAGTTAACCAGTTGACAAATTGATGAGTTGATGAGTTGGCGAGTTGACGAGTTGACAAGTTGATGAGTTGACAAGTTAACTAGATGTCAAGTCGACAAGTTAACAAGTTGATCAGCTAACGGGTTAACAAGTTAATAGGCGCAGCCATTTTTTCACCTTTTCACTTTTTCACCCTTTCACCTTTAAAACGCCTTTAACCCACTTTTTCACCTTTAATTTCAGTGTTTTTTCATTGTTTTTCGCTAACTTTGCCATTAATGAAAATGCGGCATGTAATCATTGTTTGCGGTATGTGCATTGGCGTTTCGGCCCAAAGCAAGACTTGGACAGCAACAGATACCCTGTTGCTGAACCGCATTTATCGCTACGCCGACAGTTGTTACGCACGCCCCATCGACACCACCTACTATTCGTACACACGCTATACCATCGACATTCGCCGTAAAAACATCTTGCTGATGGCCGTGCCAAACCTGTTCGACATTGCTCGAAGTGGCAAACGACACTTTATGGGCGAGAGCATAAGGCGGCATGCGTATAACGGAAATGGTGGGCATAACACGCAAACGCTGGTTTCGTACACCACACTTCCTCACAGCGAAAACATCCTTCCACCTGCCATCAAGTATCTTTCGCCAAAGCTTTACGACGTTACCTTGGTAGACAAGTTTCTCTTGTCGCCCTTCAATAGGCACAACAAGATGTTTTACCAATTAAGGTTTTTGTCGCAAACAGACAGTCTGGTGTTGCTAAGTTTCAAACCCAAGGTAGACAATACGCAGCTGGTTAAGGGCAATGCCATCATAGATAGGCGCACGGGTAGGGTGATAACCTGCCATGCCGAAGGCGAATACGACATGTTGCGCTTTGAGTTAGACACCGACACGGGCGACAAAGAACACGATAAACTGGCGGTGAAAAGCTGCATCTTGCGCACCACCTTTAAGTTTATGGGCAACCAAATGGCGGCTACTTACCGCGTTAACTACGACCTTTCGCCAGTAGACAGCGCGAAAGTGTACCACAGCAAGCCTGCTTTCACCATCAATTTGCTACGCAAGGACAGCCTTACACGCATTGAAAGAGAAATATTTCAGCCCGTATTTTTGGCTGATATACGCCAAGACACGGTGAGAACGCAACCCGATAGGCCACATGGCATGTTCTGGCGCAAGCTTGGCGACTATTTGGTAGACCGCATTGGCAGCGACTTTGGCAAGTCTAATCAAGGCTATTTCCGCTTAAACGCTCCCTTCGACCCCTTTTATATGGAGTATTCGCCCAGTCGTGGCTTTACTTACATGAACGATTTTAGGTTGGGTTACACCTTCGGTCCGCGCACATCATTGTTCGTTCAGTGCAAGGTTGGCTATTTCTTTCGCGAGAAACGCGTTACGTTTTATGCGCCATTGGTGTTTTATTACAACCGCGAGCGCAACTTTTACTCGCGGTTTGAGCTGAGTACAGGCAACCGCATATACAGTTCAACCATCGCCGACCGCTTGTCGGAGTCGCTATTAAACAAGTTTTTCGACAGTGGTAAGGACTTATATCAGTTTACCGACCGCTATATGAAGTTCGATACCAACATCGATTTCTCCTCAAAATGGGGCTTGCGTGTTGGTTTTGTGTTTCACAAGCGTAAGCCATTAGACCCCTCGACCTTCGAGTTGTTGTCCTTCCCTGTGGTATTTCGGTCTTTCGCTCCCTCCTTCGAGCTGTCTATACGCCCGTGGGGATGGAAAGGACCGATATTCACCATCGACTACGAACGTAGCTTAAGCCATGCGTTTAAGTCGAACACCTCTTACGAACGTTGGGAAATAGATGGGCAATACCTTCATCGCCTGTCCCGACTTCGCGCCTTATCCATGCGCCTTGGCACAGGGTTTTATACGCAAAAGGGACGTTCTTCTTACTTCCTAGACTACTCCAACTTCCGCGAGAACACCATTCCAGGAGGGTGGAACGATGGTTGGTCGGGCGAATTTGAATTGCTTAACGCCAGTTGGTACAATGCCTCGAACTATTATGTGCGCGGTAACTTCACATACGAAACGCCGCTATTGGCCGTGAGTTGGCTGCCCTTGGTGGGGCATTACATAGAGATGGAACGTATCTATGTAAGTGCACTGAGCGTTAAGTCCTTGCACCCATACCTTGAATGCGGCTATGGCTTTACCACAAGGCTTTTTAGTGTTGGTGCATTTGTCTCAAATCGTAATTGGAAATTCGACGGCTTTGGCTTGAAATTCGGATTTGAACTGTTCAGACATTGGTAGAGAAAACATCGCAAACTTTATATTCCCCAAGAAAACATATAACACCATGCATACCCCATTAACCGTTTATAAGGCAAGCGCAGGTAGCGGAAAGACGTTCACTTTGGCCGTGAACTACATCAAAATACTGCTGAACAATCCGCATAGCTACCGAGACATACTTGCCGTTACTTTTACCAACAAGGCCACCGAAGAGATGAAGTTGCGCATCTTGAGCCAACTTTATGGCATTTGGAAACTTTTGCCCAGTTCCAAAGGCTATCTAGACAAGGTGACAAGCGAGCTAGACATCACTCCAGAACATGCCTCGCAACAGGCCGGAGTGGCTTTGAGCAACCTTTTACACAATTACAACTATTTTAGAGTTGAAACCATCGACACCTTTTTTCAGGCTGTTTTGCGGAACCTAGCGCGTGAACTAGACCTTACGGCTAACCTACACGTGGGCTTGAACGACACGCAGGTGGAACAGCAAGCCGTAGACAAACTGATAGAAGAGCTTAGCCCGAACAGCAAGGTGCTGAAATGGATAATGGAATACATCCAACAGAACATCGCCGACGACAAGAGTTGGAATGTGATTGGACAGATAAAGCGTTTTGGCGAGAACATCTTTAAGGATGTTTATAAAGACAATAGGAAACAATTGAGCGCGCTAATGGCCAACGAAGAGGCGTTTGAACGTTACGTTAAGACCATGAGGGCACTGGCAAAAGAGGCCGAAAGCAAGCTTGTTGGCATTGGCGAAGGCTTTGAACAGCTGTTGGAAGAAAACCAATTGTCGGTTGCCGACTTTGCATATAAGGAGAAGGGCGTTTGCGGCTACTTTGTGAAGTTGAAGAATGGGCAAGTGGAAGACGACAAACTGCTGACCAAGCGTGTGCTCGACGCCCAGGAAGACCCCAACGCCTGGGTGGGAAAGAAAGAACAAAACGGCGATGGACATGCGCTAACCGTGGTGAGAAACGTGTTGTTCGACTATCTGAACAACTCGGAAAAGCTGCGTAAGGAGCAGGCAAAACTGCTTAAATCGGCCAAGCTTACCTTGCGCCACCTAGACCAGCTGCGCCTTTTGGACAAGATAGAAACGCAGGTGCGCGAACTTAACGAGCAGTCGAACCGCTTTTTGTTGAGCGACACGCAAACCCTTTTGCACGCCCTGATACACGATAGCGACTCGCCTTTTATCTTCGAGAAGATAGGAACACAACTCGAGCACATCATGATTGACGAGTTTCAGGATACAAGCACGGTGCAATGGGCCAACTTTAAGGTGCTTTTGCAAGAGTGTATGAGCCACAACCAATCGAAAAGCTTGATTGTGGGCGACGTGAAACAGAGCATATACAGATGGCGTTCGGGCGACTGGCGATTGCTGAACGAGATTGAAAAGCAATTTGCAGGCTCGCCGCATGCCTTTAAAATTGAGCGAATGACCACCAACTATCGCTCGGAACGCAACATCGTAGACTTTAACAATGCCTTTTTCGAGGCGGCATGTGCCATAGAACAGCGCGAGTTGGAGGAGAAAAGTCCAACGGGAGCGCAGCAAATGCAGGTGGCTTACCAAGACGTGAAACAGCTGGTGCCCACTAGTAAGGAGCCGAAGGGTAGGGTTGAGGTGTGCCTTTTGAGCAAGGACGATTGCGAACAGCGTATGCTGGCCAAGGTATGCCACACAATAAAGACGCTGTTGGCGCAAGGAGCAAGGGCAAAAGACGTGGCCATATTGGTAAGAAACAACAATTCTATCGCGCTCATTGCCGACTATATGATGGTGCATTTGCCCGAAGTGCGATTGGTTTCGGACGAAGGGTTTAAGCTGCAAGCCTCTATTGCCGTGCAGATTATCATGGGTGCGCTGCGCGTTTTGGCCAATCCTGCCGACCGATTGCTGCAAGCCAACCTTGCCACGACCTATCAAACGCACATCTTGGGCAATGCCATTGGCGACCGCGAAATGCTTAAACGCAATGCAGATGTGACCAGTTTTCTGCCCAAAAAGTTCTGGGACAACCACCAACAACTAATGGCCATGCCCATATTCAACATCGTTGAAGAGGTGTATCAGGCTTTTCAGCTAGAACGATTGTCGGAACAAAGCGCGTACATCTGCACCTTCTACGATAGGCTGAACAAGTTTTTGGTGGACAATTCGGCCGACCTAAACGCCGTAATCGACGAATGGGAGAACGATATGAAGAACCGTGCCATACAAAGTGACGAACTTAATGGCGTGCGACTACTTACCATTCATAAGAGTAAGGGACTGGAATTTGCCCATACCATCGTGCCTTTTTGCGACTGGCAGTTGGAAAGAACGGGCGGAACGCTATGGTGTCAGCCCGACGAACCGCCGTTTAACGCCTTGCCGCTGGTGCCCGTAGACCTCTATCCTAAGCAATTAATGGGGTCGGTTTACGAGAAAGACTACCTACACGAGCACCTGCAAACGATGGTAGACAACATGAACTTGCTGTATGTGGCGTTCACAAGGGCAGGTCGAAACCTCTTTGTGATGGGCGAAAAAGATAAATCGGGCAGCCGTTCTGCCGTTATAGGGCAATGCCTTGAACAGCTAACGGGCGTGTTGCCAGGCAGTACGCTTGAAACAACAGCCGAAGAAGACTTGGAATTTAAGTACGGAACCTTATCAATAGACACGGCGGATGAGAAGGCAAAAAGCACAGCAGACAATGTATTTAACACCATTCCATCGCCATTTACCTTTGATGTGCGGGTGTACGAAAGCCAAGCCCAATTCTTACAGAGCAACAAAAGTTCGGAGTTTATCGGAGGAGAAGACGAAGGCTCTCAACAAAACAACTACATCAAGCTGGGCAGCGTGCTGCACGCGGTGTTTGCACAGATACGCACATTAGCCGATGTTCCAAGCGTGTTAAGGCAGTTGGAGCAAGACGGTGTGCTATACGATAGCGAGCTAACCAAAGAAAAATTGATAGAGATGCTGAACAAACGCTTTGCCGATAAGCGCGTAAAGGAATGGTTTTCGGATGGTTGGCAACTGTTTAACGAATGTTCCATCCTATCCGTAGACCCTATTACCAACGCTGTTGTGACCCACCGCCCCGACCGCGTGATAACAAACGGCGAGGAAATGCGGGTTATCGACTTTAAGTTTGGCAAGCCCAAGGAAGAACACCACGCACAAGTGGCCAGCTACATGGCTTTACTAGAAACGATGGGATATAAGGGCGTAAGCGGTTACCTGTGGTATGTTTACAGTAATAAGATTGAGGAAGTGAAATGAGAAAGACCTTTTTAGAATACGTTGCCGAAGACTTGTTGAAGAAGTTTGGCACAGACCTGTCGCGCGTTACGCTTGTTTTCCCTAACAAACGCGCATCCTTATTCCTTAACGAGCATTTGGCACGCATGGCAGATGGTCCGTTATGGAGTCCTGTTTATACCACCATCAGTCAGCTTTTTCGCGATAGGAGTGCACGAATAGTGGCCGACGACATCAAGCTGGTGTGCGACCTCTATCGCATTTACATTCAATGCACAGGCTCGACCGAAACACTCGACCACTTTTATGGTTGGGGAATGCTGATGCTAAGCGACTTCGACGACATAGACAAGAACCTGGCCGATGCCGCAGACGTGTTTAGAAACCTGAGCAACATTCACGAACTGGACGACGTTTCGTACCTAACCGACGAGCAACGAGAGGCGCTGAAACGCTTTTTCAGTAACTTCTCTGACGATTATAACTCGGAGTTGAAGAAACGTTTCTTGCAGTTATGGCAAAACTTTGGCGACATATATAATAGGTATAACGCCCATCTGCAAGAAGAAGGGCTGGCCTACGAGGGTGCTCTTTATCGCGAAGTGGCCTGTAACGAGAACGTGAGTTTCGATGCGGATGCTTACGTGTTTGTGGGTTTCAACATGTTGCAGAAGGTAGAACAGAAACTGTTTGCCCGACTGGAAAAGGCTGGTAAGGCCAAATTTTATTGGGATTTCGACCGCTATTATATGGAAGGGGCCAACAACGAGGCTGGGCATTACATCCGTCAATACCTCAATGCCTTTCCCAACGAGTTGTTTAACCGCGATGAAGAGATATACAACAACTTCTGCCAAGAGAAAAAAATGCAGTTCGTGTCGGCCTCCACAGAAACCATTCAGGCTCGTTTTGTGGGTCATTGGCTGCAAAACGACACCTTTGTGCAGGCAGGACGAAAGACGGCTGTGGTGTTGTGCGACGAGAATTTGCTGCAAACCGTGGTGCATAGCTTGCCGCCCCAGGTTGAGAGCGTGAACATCACCACGGGCTTTCCCTTGGCGCAATCGCCCGTTTTTTCGTTTGTCAATGCGCTCATCTCCTTGCAAACCGCAGGCTACACCAAGAGTTCGGGGCGTTATAGGCTACAATATGTGCGGCCAGTGCTTAGGCATCCGTATGGCCTTTTTCTCTCGGAGAATTGCAGTAAACTGCTGGCCACGCTCGAAGAACATCACACCTATTATCCGTTAAGGCAAGACTTGGCCACGGATGAAGGCTTAACCTTGCTGTTTGCAGACTTAGAAGAGGGCGTTGCCAACGTGCAAATGTATCATGCCAGACTGGTGGAATGGATGTTGCAACTGCTTAAATGTGTGGGCATAAGCACGCAAGAAACCAACGACCACCTAATGAAGGAGGCCATATATAGGATGTACACCTTGCTTAACCGCTTGCACGAGTTGATTATTTCGGGCGACCTCTCGGTAGACTTGATAACCTTGCTGCGATTGATTACACAGTTGGTGCAGGCCTCCAGCATTCCTTTCCACGGCGAACCTATTGTAGGTTTGCAAGTAATGGGCGTGTTAGAAACCCGTAACTTGGATTTCGACAACATTCTATTGCTGTCGTGCAACGAAGGCAACATGCCCAAAGGTGTTAACGATGCCTCGTTTATTCCTTATTCGATACGCAAGGCACACGGGCTTACAACCGTAGACCACAAGGTGGCTATCTATTCTTATTACTTCCACCGACTGTTGCAACGGGCAAAGAACGTCACCATATTATATAACAATTCAACCGAAGACGGACACACAGGAGAGATGAGTCGCTTTATGTTGCAGATGCTTGTAGAGAGCGGGCATCAGATTGAACGACTATCGTTACAGGCCGGACAAACGCCCAACGTGTTGCAGCCGCATGCCGTTAAGAAAACGCAAAGCATCATGGAAGAGATGCTGAAACTTGAAAAGCTGTCGCCAACGGCCATCAATCGCTACTTGCGTTGTCAGCTGTTGTTCTTCTATAACATTGTGGCAGGATTGAAAGAAAGTGACGATGAAACCGACGATATTGACAACAGAACCTTTGGCAACATCTTCCATAAAAGCTCACAACTGATTTACGAGCAGCTGATGGATGCCAATTCGGCCGTTAGCGATCGCGCCATTAAAGATTTTCTTGCGGACAAATCGGCCTTGCAGCGCGTTGTGGATAGGGCGTTTAACGAAGAGTTGTTTAAGGTATCTAACACCAATCAGCGACCAGAATACAATGGTTTGCAGCTGATTAACCGCGGAGTGATTATCTCTTACTTGAGGAAACTGTTGCAGATGGACCTCGCCTTGACGCCTTTCCGCATATTGGCGATGGAAAAACAGGTGTACAGCGACGTGCTTTTTCATGTAGACGGCAAGCAACACCCCTTGAAAATAGGCGGTTATGTAGACCGATTAGACGAAGTGGACGAGGGTATGGGGAAGGTAATCCGCGTGGTGGACTACAAGACAGGGCGGAAACCACTGGCTGGTGTCGCGGCTTTTGAGGACATATTTTCAGGCGAAAAGGTGACGAAGAACCACACCGACTATTATTTTCAGACATTTCTTTATGCTGCCATTGTGCGCGATTCGGCCTTTTGGAATGAGCAGAAACTGCCCGTTAGTCCTGCCTTGCTGTTTATTCAGCAGGCATCGGCCGAAGAAAACGACCCCGTGTTGCGGCTAGGCAAAGAACGTGTAGACGATGTAGCCGCATATCGCGATGAGTTTTGGTCGGGTTTGCAGTCGCTCTTAGAAGAAATTTTCGACAAGGACCGCCCGTTCGAACCCACCGAAGATAGAGAACGATGCACGCGTTGCCCCTATCGGCAGGTGTGCTATCAATAGGAAAAGCTAATTTAACCCAAATCAGTTGTTTGGTAAAAAGCAGGAAGGCGGCCTTTAAAAACTGATTTGGGTTAATATGATTGAAGTGCGCTTAGTAGCGCAGGCACCTACCTCTTCGGCATCGCTGGGCCGCTAAAGCTGAAGGAGATGCAGTGTCTATTGCAGTCATCACTACTTCCCAATACATTCCTTCTTCTGCATCTCCTGCTTCATTGGCAAACCGGAGCATGGTTCGGGCAACTTCTGGAGATACTTTACATTGGGGCGTAGGTGATGGGCATCAGTCCATTGATTATGGTTGTGGTGCCTGTTAACTTGCTTCGCAATCGGTACAACACATCTTGTAGTGGGGCTACAACGCGTTTGTAGTTACACTACAAGCCGCTTGTAGTGTCAGTACAAGCCTTTTGTAGTGCCGCTACAAGATAGCTTGTATTGATGAATGCGTGCGCGATAAGAAGGCTATTATTTACAAAACCTAATTTCTTTGGCCATATATGTGCACGCGAAAGGGTGAGAAAGGAGTATGAATGCAGGTGTTTTTACTTCATAATATGCTAAAAGTTTTAACACAAACCCTTATTTTACGATGTGAACAAAGATTATTACAGAGTGGTGTAAAATTCCGTTTATTTAGGTTTTGTTATTCATTCAAATTCCCTTACCTTTGCACTATCCAAACATAAGAAACCTATTTTATGGCAACGAACATATTCAAAGGACTGGGCATAGCCCTTGTGACACCATTTAAAACGGACGGTTCGATAGACTATGTGGCATTGAAACGACTCATCGAATACCAAACGGACAATGGCGCCGACTTTCTTTGCATACTCGGCACCACAAGCGAGAGCCCTTGCTTGGATCAGGAAGAGCGTGCCGAAATTAAACGTTTCGTTGTTGAAGTAAACCAAGGAAGGCTGCCCGTGCTGATGGGTTGCGGCGGAAACAACACCAAGGCCGTGGTGAAAGAACTACAATCGTTCGACCTTTGTGGGGTAGATGGCATACTGAGCGTTTGTCCTTATTATAATAAGCCTTCGCAAGAGGGCCTTTATCGGCACTTCAAAATGATTGCCGATAATTGTCCGTTGCCCGTTGTGCTGTACAACGTACCAGGAAGAACCGGCATCAACTTAAAGTCTGAAACAACCATCAGGTTAGCAAACGACTGCCGTAATATCGTTGCCGTAAAAGAGGCTGGCGGCAGCTTGGAGCAGGTGGACGAGATAATTAAAAACAAGCCATCCCACTTTGATGTGCTGAGTGGCGACGACGCACTAACCTTCCCCATGATAGCTAGTGGGGCGGCAGGTGTTATTTCGGTTATCGGCAATGCCCTGCCACGCGAGTTCTCTCGAATGATTCGCTTAGAGTTTAACGGCGAATACGAGCCTGCCCGCAAGATACACCACCGCTTTACCGAACTATATAGCTTGCTTTTCGTTGATGGAAATCCCGCAGGCGTTAAGGCCTTGTTGCACGAGATGGGTTTCATCGAGAACGAATTGCGCTTACCGCTCGTGCCAACACGTGTGGCAACGGTTCAGAAAATGGCTGCGATATTGCAGGAAATGCGCATCTAGGTGGACGGAAGGCGAAATGTTTTTGCCGTTCCGCCTTCATGTGGCCAGGGCACGAACAACATGGTACAATCCCGTCCTGCACCTTTGTTTGAAATGGATTCTACATGTAGGCCAGGGCAAGAACAACTTGGTACAATCCCTAATAGCTTGCTTTAATTGCGGCTTTCAATGAACTAGATGTCGCGGAGTTGGCAATAAAAGGCTAAACAACACATCAGAACATCCGCTAAACGGCTATTTTGTTGCGCACGCTTTATAACGTTTCTTTAATTCTTGTGCATATCGTTTTTTTATCGTACATTTGCAGTTTAGGAAAAAGAGACCAGTGTAAGCCCTGTGCCATGCTGGCTATCATTATATACATATTGCGTTTATAAACAAATAAATTATAATCATTGTGACAGAGACTAAGTATATTTTCGTAACGGGTGGAGTAGTTTCTTCGCTGGGCAAAGGTATTATCTCCTCGTCTATTGGCAAGCTCCTCCAAGCAAGAGGGTACAACGTTACCATTCAGAAGTTCGACCCTTACATCAACATCGACCCCGGAACGCTCAATCCTTACGAGCATGGCGAATGCTATGTCACAGTGGATGGGATGGAAACAGACCTCGACTTGGGGCACTACGAACGCTTTACAGACATCAAGACCACCAAGGCCAACTCGCTAACAACAGGTAGGATATACAAAGCGGTTATTGATAAGGAGCGAAGGGGCGACTACTTGGGAAAGACCATTCAAGTTGTTCCCCATATCACCGACGAGATTAAGCGTAACGTAAAGCTTTTAGGCGAGAAGTATCATTATGATTTTGTTATTACCGAGATTGGTGGAACGGTGGGCGACATCGAGTCTACACCTTTCCTCGAAGCCATCAGGCAATTGAAATGGGAGTTGGGAAAGAAAGCCGTTTGTGTGCATCTTACCTACATTCCTTATCTAAAAGCTGCCCAAGAGCTTAAAACAAAGCCCACACAGCATAGCGTTAAAGAACTGCAAAGCGTTGGAATACAGCCCGACGTGTTGGTTCTGCGCACCGAAAAGACCCTAAACGCAGACATCTTGAAGAAAGTTGCAGCATTTTGTAACGTAGATTTAGACTGCGTTGTGCAAAGCGAAGACCTACCAAGCATATACGAGGCACCTGTAAGAATGCAAGAACAAGGGCTGGATGTGGCCATTTTGAAGAGAATGGGCGAACCTGTTGGCGAGAAACCTGCACTTGGACCTTGGCGTAAGTTCCTGGAAAGGCGCAGGCAAGCCACCGACGAAGTGAACATTGGACTTGTTGGAAAGTACGATTTGCAGGATGCTTACAAGAGTATTCGTGAGAGTTTGTACCAAGCAGGCACGTATAACGACCACAAAACGGTGATCACGTTCATCAATTCGGAGAAGATTACAAAAGAGAATGTGGCCGAAAAACTGGCAGGCATGGACGGTATCGTTATCTGTCCGGGCTTTGGACAGCGTGGCACAGAGGGCAAAATTATCGCCGCCCACTATGCTCGCACGAACGACATGCCCACTTTTGGCATCTGTCTGGGTATGCAAATGATGGTGATAGAGTTCGCCCGCAACGTGCTTGGCTACGAAGATGCCAACAGTAGAGAGATGGACGAGAAGACGGAACACAACGTTATCGACATCATGGAGGAACAAAAAAACATCACCAACATGGGCGGAACGATGCGTTTGGGAGCCTACGAATGCGTGTTGAAACAGACATCGCGCGTGCTAGACATCTATAAACACGAACATATACAGGAAAGGCACCGCCACCGTTACGAGTTTAACAGCGAGTATCAAAAGGAATACGAGCGCGCAGGAATGGCTTGTGTAGGCAAGAACCCCGAAAGCGACCTCGTTGAAATAGTGGAAATTTCGGGCCTAAAATGGTATATCGGTACGCAATTCCATCCCGAATACCAAAGCACCGTGCTCAATCCGCACCCCCTCTTTGTGGATTTCGTTAAGACGGCAATAGCAAATAAAAAATAATTACAATATCTGATTATCTCCCGTAAATAGCGTTGGGCAGTAGCCGTTGGTTGTGCCTGGCGATGACAGAACGGGATAAATGGACAAGAAATAATGAATAAAAACAATCTTATCGGTTTCATTCTCATTGGCTTAGTGCTTATTGGTTTCAGCCTCTGGAATCGTCCTTCGGAGGAAGAATTGGCTAAGCAACAGCAAAAGGAACTGATTGAAAAGAAAAACAAGGAAGAGCAAACGAAGGCTAAGGCTAAGGCCGATGCCGCACGCGCACAAGCCCTAGAACAGGCTACCACCGACACAGCTGCCCTTTTTCATAAGGCTTTGATTGGCGAGGCCAAGCCCATCGTGTTGAAGAACAGCAAGCTAACGCTTCAACTCAACACCAAGGGCGGTGTGGTAGATAAGGTTATAATAAGCAACTTTACCGATAGAAACGGGCATAAAGACCTTACTTTGTTTCAAGGAAAAGATCAAAGCCTTAACTACACATTCGCAACTAAGGACGGATATGTAAGTACGGCCGACCTGTTCTTTACGCCTTCAGAAGTTACCGACACCACCGTTACCTTCACAGCCGAGGCGGCAGCAGGCAAAACGCTTTCCATTAAGTATGTGTTAGGCAACGAATATATGCTGCACACAAGCATCTCGGCAACGGGAATGGGTGGAATACTCAACCCTTCGGTTAATACAGTGGACATTAATTGGCAAGAACGCTGTGCACAACAAGAGAAAGGATTTACCTTTGAGAACCGTTATGCGTCGTTAACCTACCACAAGACGGAGGGCGGAACAGACTATTTAAGCGAGAGTTCGGAGAAAATAGACGAGGTTATTGAAGACAAAATAGATTGGGTTGCCTTCAAAAACCAATTCTTCTCGGCTGTTATGATTGCCAAAACCGACTTCGGCACGAACGCCACGCTAACGAGCATTCCCCAAGAAAAGGGTTCGGGCTACCTCAAACAGTACCAAGCAAAGCTTAAAACAGCCTTCGACCCAACGGGCGCACAGCCCACACAGCTCGATTTCTATTATGGTCCTAACGACTTCCGCTTGCTCCAAAAGATGGAAAGTCAAAGTCATTTCGACAAAGATTTGGAGCTTGAACGACTTGTTTACCTAGGTTGGCCGCTGTTCCGCATCATCAACCGTTGGTTCACCCTCTATGTTTTCGACTGGTTAACGGGGCTAGACATCAACATGGGTGTGGTACTTATCCTCATTACCTTGCTCTTGAAGTTCATCACATTCCCCCTGGTGAAGAAGAGTTATCTAAGCTCGGCCAAGATGCGCGTGCTTAAACCCAAACTGGAAGAGGCCACCAAAGAGTTTAATAAGCCCGAAGACCAGATGAAGAAACAGCAGGCTATGATGAGCGAATACGCCAAGTATGGTGTCAGTCCGCTTTCTGGTTGCTTGCCCATGCTCATACAGATGCCCATTTGGATTGCGATGTTCAACTTCGTTCCCAATGCCATCCAACTTCGCGGAGAAAGTTTCTTGTGGATAAACGACCTCTCTACTTACGACCCCGTGTTGGAGTGGGGACACAACATTTGGCTCATTGGCGACCATCTCTCACTTACTTGTATTCTCTTCTGCTTATCGAACGTACTCTATTCGATAATGACCATGCGCCAACAGCGCGACCAAATGGTCGGTCAGCAGGCCGAACAGATGAAGATGATGCAGTGGATGATGTATCTCATGCCGGTGATGTTCTTCTTCATGTTCAACGATTACTCATCAGGACTTAACTTCTACTATTTCGTCAGCCTGTTCTTCAGTGCCGCCATTATGTGGCTCTTGCGTAAGACCACCAACGACGAAAAGCTGTTGAGTATACTAGAAGCCAACTATAAGGAGGCACAGAACAACCCGCAGAAACTTAAAGGCCTATCTGCTCGCCTGCAAGCCATGCAGCAACAGCAACAAGAATTGCAACGCAAACGCGAGCAGCTTGGCAAGAAGTGAGCCGAGTGAACAACCCCTAATTCAATTGATACAACATAACAAGCGAATTTAAAGCATCCGACGGATTATGGTTTGTGCCCTAACGAGCGCACAACTGTAATCCGTCTTTTAAAATAAGGAATTAAAAGCACTAAAACCTATGAAGAAATCTCTAGCCCTGGCGGCAATGGCTTTGTTGGCTGTCGCGCCGCAATCAATTGGCCAAACCATGATCGGTAAGAACGAAATTACTTTAAAAAGCGACCTTATGACACCCGAGGCCCTTTGGGCAATGGGGCGTATCGGTGGGGCACAAGCCTCGTCCGACGGTAAGCTCGTTGTTTATCGTGTGGCTTATTACAGCGTGCAAGAAAACAAGGGACATCACATGCTCTTTGTGTCTAATGCCGATGGAACAAATAAGAAGCAACTCACTACAACGGCCGACAACGAAACCGACGCCGCGTGGATTGAGAACGGACGCCGTATTGCGTTTCTAACAAAAGGCCAGCTGTGGAGCATGAACCCCGATGGCTCCGACCGAAAGCAACTTACGCGCAGTGCCACCGACATCGAAGGGTTTAAGTTCTCGCCCGATGGTAAGAAGGTTATCCTTGTTAAGTCAATCAAATATACAGGCGTTATCCAAGCCAACCCTACTGATCTGCCCAAAGCCACAGGTCGAAAAGTAACCGACTTGATGTATCGCCACTGGGACCATTATGTTGAAAGCATACAACATCCCTTTGTGGCCGACGTTCAAGCAGATGGCATAACCGAAGGCAAAGATATATTGGAGGGCGAACCATACGAATGCCCAATGGAACCATTTGGCGGCGTTGAGCAATTGGCATGGAGCCCCGACTCTAAGACAATTGCCTATACTTGCAGGAAGAAAACAGGGCGCGAGTATTCCATCTCTACCGACTCGGACATTTATTTGTACGAACTGGCAACAGGAAAAACAACCAACCTTTGCAAGCCTGCCGACTATAAGGCACCTGCCGTAGATGCTACCAAGTCGTTGAGAAACCAAGCCGTGAACCGTCAAGCCAAAGATTATAACGTGGGTTACGACGTTAATCCCCAGTTCTCTCCCGATGGTAAATACGTGGCTTGGCAGAGCATGAAACAAGATGGCTGCGAAAGCGACCGCAACCGCCTTTGCATTTATACGCTTGCAACGGGTGAGAAACGCTACGTTACCGAGTCTTTCGATTCTAATGTAGACGATTATTGCTGGGCAGCCAACTCGCAAACACTTTATTTCATCGGTGTTTGGCACGGCTGTGTAAACATGTATCAAACCAATTTGGCTGGTAAAGTGATGCAACTCACAGAGGGCTGGCACGATTACGCCTCGGTTCAGTTGTTGGGCAACACGGGTAAGCTGCTCGCCATGCGCCACAGCTACTCGCACCCCGACGAACTTTTCGTTGTTACACCTTCTAAGAAAGAGAAGAAGTCCGACGTAAAACAGATTACCGACGAGAACAAGCACATCTTCGATCAACTTGAAATGGGTAAGGTACAACAACGTTGGGTTAACACCGTAGACGGCAAGAAAGAATTGGTATGGATTATCCTGCCACCGCATTTCGACCCCAACAAGAAATATCCCGCATTGCTTTTCTGCGAAGGAGGCCCACAAAGTCCCGTTAGTCAGTTTTGGAGTTACCGTTGGAACTTCCAAATCATGGCTGCCAACGGCTATGTAATCATCGCCCCCAACCGTCGTGGCTTGCCTGGATTTGGTTCTGAATGGAACGATGAAATATCAGGCGATTGGACTGGACTCTGCATGAAAGACTACTTGTCCGCCGTGGACGATGCTGTTGCCAACCTGCCTTTCGTAGACAAAGACCGTCTTGGCTGTGTAGGCGCAAGCTTTGGAGGATTCAGCGTTTACTACTTGGCCAGTCATCACGACAAGCGTTTCAAGGCTTTCATCTCTCACGATGGTGCCTTCAACCTCGAAGCCATGTACACGGAAACAGAAGAGAATTGGTTCTCAAATTGGGAATACGACGATGCATATTGGAACAAAGACCAAACGGCCAACGCCAAACGCACATACGAAAACTCGCCCCATCGCTTTATCGACAAATGGGATACGCCCATACTTTGTATTCATGGCGAGAAAGATTATCGCATCAACGCCACCCAAGGCATGAGTGCATTTAACGCTGCACGCATGAAAGGCATCCCTGCCGAGCTGCTTATCTTCCCCGATGAGAACCACTGGGTGCTTAAACCACAAAACGGCGTATTGTGGCAACGCACATTCTTCGAGTGGCTCGACCGATGGTTGAAGAAATAAAAACGTGGTGATAAGTTGGCATTAACTTGTTAATTTGCCAACTTATCAACGCTTAAACAGTCGAGTTATGCAAATTAAAACTTGTCAACTAAGTGAGATAAACCAATACTAACGAATAATTATTAATATCTATGACAACAATCAACAACGCAACAAGCACCTTACGCGATTCAGCAGCAGCACGCTGGACTGCCTTGTTGCTATTGGCAATGGCCATGTTCTTCGCGTACATCTTTATGGATATCTTGTCGCCAATTAAGGACTTGATGGAATCCACACGTGGATGGGACTCTACTGCTTTCGGCACATACGCTGGCTCGGAGACCTTCCTCAACGTCTTTATTTTCTTCCTCATCATCGCAGGAATTATCCTCGACAAGATGGGTGTGCGTTTTACTGCCATCCTGTCCGGACTTGTTATGCTCACAGGAGCTTGCATCAACTGGTACGCCGTAACCGAATCGTTCATGGGTTCTTCGCTTGAACGTTGGTTCTCGGATAACCTCAACTATATCCCCTTGTTCGACGAACTTGGCGTATCTCCTTTCTATGCGGGCATGCCAGCCTCTGCAAAATTGGCCTCCATTGGTTTCATGATATTCGGTTGTGGTGCCGAGATGGCAGGTATAACCGTTTCGCGTGGTATCGTAAAATGGTTTAAAGGCAAAGAAGTGGCCTTGGCAATGGGTTCAGAAATGGCTTTGGCAAGACTTGGTGTAGCCACCTGTATGATTTTTTCGCCCGTATTCGCCCGCATGTTCGGTCGTGTAGACGTTTCTCGCTCGGCCGCATTCGGTCTTATCTTGTTGATGATAGCCTTAATCATGTTTGTGGTTTACTTCTTTATGGATAAGAAACTAGACGCACAAACAGGCGAGGCCGAAGAGAAAGACGACCCCTTCCGCATCTCAGACATTGGCCAGATACTCCGTAGTCAAGGCTTTTGGATTGTTGCGCTACTCTGCGTGCTATACTATTCGGCCATTTTCCCTTTCCAAAAGTATGCCGTTAACATGCTGCAATGCAACCTAACCTTCACGCAGCTGGCCGAAGGCGACTTCTGGGCATCCAATACGGTTACCATTATCCAGTATTTCGTGATGATAACCATTGCTGCCACGGCTTTCACCAGCAATTTCAGCAAGAAGGCATCCTTAAAGTATGGTTTGCTTCTCGTTTCATTAGTGTTCCTTGTGGGCTACTGCTTTATCGCTTACAAGCGTCAATCGGCCGAGGCCATCTTTGCTGTATTCCCACTTTTGGCCGTAGGTATTACCCCCATCTTGGGCAAGTATGTCGACCACAAGGGTAAGGCAGCCTCCATGTTGGTATTGGGTAGTGTGCTCCTTATCGTATGCCACCTTACATTTGCCTTTGTTCTTCCCATGTTTAAGGGCAACGAAATTGGCGGTGTAACTCTTGCTTTTGTCACCATCCTTATTCTTGGTGCTAGTTTCTCGTTGGTTCCTGCATCGTTGTGGCCATCGGTTCCCAAGTTGGTAGACAGCAAAATCATTGGTTCGGCATACGCGCTAATCTTCTGGATACAGAACATTGGCTTGTGGCTCTTCCCCTTATTGATTGGTAAGATATTGAAAGCCTCTAACCCCGACATTGTTCAAAGCCTTGAAGCAGGCACGCTTTCACCCGCAGAGGCAGCAACATCTTACAACTACACCAACCCCTTGCTCATGCTAGCCATGTTGGGTTTGGTGGCTCTTTTTCTTGGTTTGTACCTTCGCGTTGTGGACCGCAAGAAGGGTTATGGCTTGGAAGAACCTAATATTAAGCAATAACTCTCTTTCTTGCATTAACATGCTTATGTGTATACATGCCTTGTTAGGCATAGTCCGCACAATATAATATGGTGGCTGAACTCCTACAATTGGGGTTCAGCCACTTCTATTTATAGGCAGGTTCTAAAAATTACTTTTGTTGTATTTTTAGCTTTTAGCTAAGCGGTTTTTGCTTACTTCTTGAATGAGCATAGTGGACTTTGCTTTCTGAAAGAGAAAGCAAAAGCTGCTTAGATAAAAGTAAAAGAGACAGTGAAGAGCAATAGAAGGAACCAACAATTGAATCTTTGCCGTTTTTATAGAACACGCCAATAGTCAAACAGAATTACTTTTGAAATATTGTTGTAAGAAGAATGCAACAGGTTGCGTAGCACACGGCATTAATACGCCTTACTCAGAGGATAAGGATAACTTTTGTTTATTTACGATGCACCTATGCTTTGCACATCCAATTCATTGTTTGACATCAGTACAAGCCCCCTTGTACTGACACTACAAGGTGCTTGTACTGCCACTACAAGACGCTTGTACCCATACTACAAGCCGCTTGTAGTGTGAGTACAAGATAGTTTGTAGCCGCAGTACAAATGGCCTTTCATAATGTATTGACAACAAAGCGGCAGTGTACAACCTGCATTCCAAAAGAATTCTTCTTGTCTATGAATTATTGTCCGTTTGCTTTGCCGATAGTAGGAAAGCGCGTTCCAAATCCAAATTTGTTTGACAATAAATGATGTACACAGTTTCTCTTAGTCTTTGTTTTAGGCAATGTTGCTATTCTCTGTCTATGAGAAAACCCCCACTTCGATGAGGGTTGATTGTCCAAACCGAAGTGGAGATTTATGTGAATAAGCCGTTAACGCGCTACATTTAACTGTAAAATAAGCTAAGGTGTGACAAACAAATCAAGTTATGGTTGCGAATTTACTTTATCACCTTAACCATGTTCAGCTCCGTAATCTTCCCGTCGGGGTTCACTTTGGCCTTAATGCGATAGTTGGCCTCGGTTTCTTTGTCTTCGTCTTCGCGCTCAATCTTTTGTTTAGCTGAGAAGTCAACGCTATATTCATATTCGTCAATGCCAATCTCGCGTTTCGTAATCTTCATGTCGTTATTGGCGCGCCATTCCATAGCCGTGATGTCGTCCTTATAAATCTTGTTGAGGAAAGCAATGACATCGCTTTTCGAGGCGTTGCTCTTTCCAAGGAACGAACTTATGAAATCGCTGAAATTAGAAGTTAGTCCTTCGTCGTCGCGGTCGTTTATGCTACGGAACATACTGCGGAACACCAAAGCCAGCATTTCTTTTTCTTTCGGCGTAATGTTCTTGGTTTTGGCCACATTCAAGCTGTTGTTAGCCTCATCGATATATACGCCGTTGGGGTGTTCGGTAACATATAGGTTGTAAGCCTCTGCCGTATTGGCCTTTTTAGCCACCAACCAGTCAAGCGAGTCTATCTTGCGTTCCGCCTCTGCCTTGTGTGTGCTGTTGGGATATTTGCTTAGATAATCGGCCAAAGCTGTCTTCGAGCCGCTCACCATCGTGTTGGTCCAGTCTAGTTCGCTTTGTTTAAGCTGGGCTAGCTGTTGGCTAATCTTGTCGCGGTGCATTGGGTCTGCATCTCTATAATTGTTAAGATACGATTCAAGCACAGCGGGGTCGTTGCTGTTAAGGGCATATTCGTAGGCTTGTTGCTCCTTGTTTCCGGATGCACCAAAGAAGAAGTATGCGCCAATACCGATGAAGAGCAATGCAACTACTGCGATAAGAACAATGGTTAAGATGTTTTTGTTCTTCGGCTGTTGAACTCCTGGTGGGGGTGTTTGTGGTGGAACCTGTCCGTATGGTGGCTGCTGTGTGTTGCCAAACTGCGGCTGCGGCCCACTAGTAGGCTGAGTCGGTTGAGCCTGATATCCGCCTGGTTGCTGTGTGGACTGAGTCGGTTGAGCCTGATAACCGCTTTGTTGCTGTGTTGGCTGTACAGGTTGTCCTTGATATGCGTTGTTGACAGTTTGGTTTGCTTGCGATGGCGCACCTTGGGTGTTACCATATGGGGTTTGTTGCTGTTGAGCAGCAACAGGGGTAACCATTGGTTGTGCATACGCATTGTTAGACTGCTGTGGAGGAACATTGTTGTTTGCTACGCCAGCAGGCGGGGGCGGCATAGGAGGAACATCGTTGGTGTGGTGTTCATCTTCCATGGTAGAAGTGTTTGCCGTGCGGTGATGGCAGTGTGGGCATTCGGCTTGTTCCTTAAAGTAGCTTTCTCCGCAAACAGCGCAGTTAATCACTTCGTTTTCGATTTTCGCGCCGCACGAAGGGCACGATGGTGCTCTGTCACTAACTATATGACCGCACTCTGGACATTTAATCATTGCCATATTGTTTTCTTTTTATGTATTGTTTGATGATAATT
>ERZ773035.396-NODE-396-length-36628-cov-4.011457_pt1 | contig 36628 bp, 30 predicted proteins | sample MGYA00511487_ERZ773035 | MGnify/ENA primary metagenome ERZ773035 (study PRJEB29015, sample SAMEA2737985) | human oral metagenome | biome: human oral; feature: human-associated habitat; material: dental | place: China | collected 2024 ...
AGGCCCCTTGGGAGGATAGGAAGCCGCTGATTAGGGTAAGAGGGCGTACGCTAATGCGTACGCCCTCTTTGTATGTAGAAATAGGTGTAGAGAGCTTTTCAGTAGTTGTAATTGGCTTACATCATCGTATTGGGAATCTGAACTATGAGAATGAACCTATGAAGTGACGGCATAGAGTAACAATAAATTATACACAACTTATATGCATAAAAATATTACAAAAATGCATTAAAGTGCTATAATAAAACAAAGGCAGACAGGAACAACGGTACACAGTATCGACTCCGTCTAAATCATAATATCTGCCGATTTACTGTATGTATATATCACTCCCCCCGATGTATCGTACAGCATTCGCTTTTTGTTTCAGCCCATGAAACATGGTAAGCGTCTCTTAAGAATAGAGCCGGTCTGATTTAATCAGGCCGGCTCTATTCTTGTTGAATGGAGTGAGAAAAAGGCGGAAACATTGGGTTTAAAGCCGTTTTATGGTATACTGAGGAAGTAATTCATGTGTAAAATATGCTACATATATTGTTGTCAGGAGTTATGATTATGACAAAAAAATCAACGGAATGGATTGAACGGGAAGTGGATTCACTGGTTCGGGAGGGGCTTATTTCCGAACAGGCTCAAGACAGAATTCGCGCACGTTACGGCAAGCGGAATCGACGTATGTTGTCTGTAATTCCCGTGGCTTTAATTCCTTTAATTATAGGGTTGGCACTAGCGGTTATGGGCATTTTTTGGGCAGCTGCCCATGTATGGTATGACGTGTCCATGACGACCCGGCTTGTTGTGGCCGTGTTAATTTTAACAGCATCGCAAGTCGGTATGATATTAGCTTTAATACAATCGCAACAGGCGAAGCCGGCGGGAGAGATTGCCGCATTGGTGCAGTATATCTCTGTTTTTGCTTCCGTAGCTATTGTGGAACAAACTTTTTATACAGGTTGGGATGGAGATTTTTATTTACTGACTTGTGCCGTTTTGGGACTACCTGCCGTATACTTGTTGAGATCCTTGGCTGGAGCAATTTGGTACGCTCTTTGCCTTGTCATTTGGGCTTTTTCCGGAGGTATGTTGAATGCCTCTTTAGGAGTCGGGTCCGTCTGGATTCTATTGATATTAATGTTACCCTTATATGGTGTGTTCTTTCGTCATGGTGATGAAGTTCGCTTATCCTTGTATTCGTGGATTATGACGATTACCGTATATGCGGTTTTTGCGGCTGTCATGGTGGAAAGTGATTATATTCCCTTCTTCGTTCTCGGAACCTTAGCTGTCGTCATGATGCTTACCGGCTATTCTATCGATATACGGCGGGCTTACGGAATACCTTTTCGGTGGGTCGGTCGTATGGCGGCTTTAGGGGCCTTAGTAATCTCTACCTTACCTGAATCTTGGGTGGGAATTGCTTCTGTGGAAGGATTTCACTGGTCGACAATCATTGTTACGGCTCTTTTATTCTTTGGTGTTATAGCACTGTTGGCAGTAGGAGTTAAGAAACGCTTCTGGGGTCCTGTGTTATATGCGGCGATTCCTGTTATCTTGGGAGCTGAAACTTTTTTGGTACGTAGTGAAATATATTCATCGTTACCTTTGATTTTATCGTTCATCTATACGATTTTCCTGTCTTTTTATGAAATTGTACAAGGCCTTAAGGCGGAATATATCAATCATTTGCGCCTCGGCATAGTCACTCTTATCGTTCTCATGGTAGCCGTCGTCTTCGGGAAGGCTTTTTCGCCGCTTGTGCCCTTGGCGGTTATCGTAATCGTGGCTCTTATCGTGACTCAAGTACGGCGCAATCATAAGAAAAACGGCAATCGCATTGTAGGGAGCGGCGGCAGTCGCACTGTCTCATCCGTACGTAGGGAAAACAGGCGGCGCAATCGCAAAGAAATGAAGGGGGAAGACGCTACACTGACAGCATTCGGAAGAGATACGTCGACAGTTCCCGAGTGGATGCAAGAAAAGTCTGATGTGACTACGGTAGTTCGTCGGCCTCAAGAAAAAACACAATTTGTGGCACCTGTATTCAAGGCTCCTGAAGATATGCCGGCACCGGCGTATATGACGGAAAACCCCATTAAAGCCCAAACGGAGGGAGTGACGCGGAAGATGGCGTCACCTTGGGCTGACGGTGCAGAGGAAAAACATAAGGAAAAGAAAAACTCCGTATCTCCGTGGTCTCATAAGGGAGGGCAATCATAATGAAAGAAAAATTGTTGTCTCTCTTAGATAGTCGACGAGCCGTTTATTTTATTATCATTATGACCATTATTGTACAAACCGGCTTTTTGTTTTATTGTAATTGGCGGTGGCACAATATTACGGTAGACGGCATTGCCTATCAAATGCATTGTGTCCCGCGTCTTGAAAACGGATCTTTCGGCACGGACTATATCCGAGTTGTCTTTCCCGAAGATACGACGAAGTGGAATGATTCGGTTTTGCCCGTAAAGGGACAGGAGGTTTACGTAGCTATTACACAAGATACGAGGGGAATGATGGAAATCCTCGGAGCCTCTGCGGAACCGCCGACCGATCGCGGTGATTATATGAAAGTTAAAGTTGTGGATATACGGGAGAATGATCGCACTATTGTTTTTAAACCGCCTTTTGATCGGTATCGAATTGCTCCTGAATATATGGATGGGATCTATGATATTACTTCTTCAGACAATGTTATTGCCAGTATTCGTATGAAAAAAGGTGAAGGGGTTATTGAAGGTATTTTTGTTAACGGTGTTCCCCTCGAGGCCAGCAGTACCGGTGCGGCTATGGCGGCCAAGCAGGTAAAAAACGAAAAGACGACAGCTCCTAAGGTTCGTATTGTAGAAAGTTCAATGGTACCGCCGAAGGAAGAATAAGGCTATACGTGAAAGCAGGGAGATAATGAAATCATATATAAAACCGGCGCTGACGGCCGTCCTGGTCTTAATGTTCATGCTTTTAACGGGATTCCGGGCACAGACGATTATTCATGATGACGGCAGTGAAACCCAGGATGTTTTAAAAGTATCGGACTCGGCTAGGGATAAGAGTGCTCTTGAAAGTGATGCCGATGAGTTCCAAAAGCGCAACTATACAATTATGGATTATGACACGGCAACGGAAAGGGATTCCGCGCCATGAAGACCCTTACCAGCGAAGCCGCAAATAAGCGATCTGTAGACCGTATTGTGCATAAAACCTTTGACGGGATTATATGTACCATGTATTACATAGACTATACCTATACGGATGGGAGTATTGATTATTTAAGACTTGGAAAGGCGATGCCTGAAGACGGTGTAGATTTGGAATATATCGTCTCCTTCCCGTCAGGGACAGATGTACAGAGTAACAGCCCGTCCCCTGATGAACAAGGAAAGACATATATGTGGAGGTTATCCGATAATAAGTCGGAAAATATTCGTTTGCAAGCTACGGTGTGGCATAAATTAACGATTTATGCTTTCCTGTTTCTCATAGGGCTTATTGTTTTTGCTGTTGTGGTTATGGAGCATCGACGAAAGCGGTCCGGCGACTGGGATACGGCAAAACGATTGCGCCGTTATGAAGTGTTGCTTCTCTTTATACCCTTGTTCATACTCGCTTATATGGCCTATGAATATTATGAAGGGACGCATATTACACCGGGGACGTTGACGAAAATTTCCGAGCAACAACAGGAAGAACAACGCGAACGGGATGATGAAGAAAAGCGGGCCAAAGACTTGGAGGAAAAGAAACAAAAAGACAGTAATGAAGCTGTTGCCAGAATTCGTGCCAAGGCGACAGATTTAACAGATGCATTGAAGACTTTGGCTCGTGACTATGCCGGCGGTAAAATCAGCGGTTCTGAAGCTAAATCACAGGCTGCTTCCGTGGCGGCCAGAGCCAAGGACTTGGTAGGTAATGAAAGTGCCTTAACCGAGGCGGATAAGGAAGTGGTCAGCCGGCTGGTGGATACGATTGTAAGCGAAGCCAATGCGTTGGCAGCCAAGGCTGAGGCGGCGGAGGCCAAGGCTAAGAAGGCGGAAGAAAACAATAGGCAATCAAATTCTAAAAATCAAAAGGGAGATACTCAACAAAATAAAACCAAAAATAGCAGGTAACTTTCTTAATGGATATTACCTATTTGTCGAAAAAGTGGTACAATGAACAGAGCACATTTGCCATAGAGTTTTAGTGAACGGACATAGAGGAGGAAATAAGTTATGCATAGTGTAGAAGAAATTAAAAATGGCGTATATTGGATGGGATGCAATGATTTTCTCACCCCTTTATTTGAACGGATTTTTCCGATTCCCGACGGTGTAAGTTATAACTCGTTCTTTATTGATGATGAAAAGACTTGTGTACTCGACGCTATGGATAAGGTTTGCCGTGATGAATTCCTGGAAGACGTAGAATATTTGCTCCATGGTCGTCAGCTTGATTACTTTATTATTCAGCATATGGAACCGGACCATGCCAGCTCAGCATTGGCTTTGGTTGAAAAATATCCGAATGTCAAAATTATCGGTCAGGCACAGACCTTTAAGTTCTTCGAACAATTTTACAGTGAAGATTATAAGGCGAATTATATGACCGTTACGGAAGGCGATCAGCTGGATTTAGGTAAACATAAACTCCAATTCATTAAGGCACCTATGGTTCATTGGCCGGAAGTTATTATGACCTACGATTTGACGGATAAGATTCTTTTCTCGGCAGATGCGTTCGGCATGTTCGGCACGGTAGGTAATATTTTTGCCGACCAAGTTGAATATGAAGAAGAATACTTGGATGAAGCTCGCCGTTACTACGTGAATATTGTCGGTAAATACGGAGCTCAGGTCATGGCCGTATTGAAAAAAGCATCGGGATTACAAATCGATTACATTTGCCCTATTCACGGTCTTGTTTTCAGAACGCCGGAAACCATTCAATATATTATTGAAAAACACCTGCATTGGGCGCAGTACATTCCTGAAAAGAAAGGTGTTGTTATCGCCTTTGCTTCTATTTACGGGGATACGGCCAGAGCGGCTTGCGTATTGGCCAATAAGCTCAGTAAAGCGGGCGTTCACAATGTAATGATGTATGATGTATCAAAGGTTCATCCTTCTTATATCAATGCTAAGGCCTGGGAATACAGCCATTTAGTGTTGGCTGCGCCGACGTATAACCTGAACTTGTTCCTGCCCATGGAAAACTTCCTCCATGATCTCAGCACCTTGTCTTTCCAAAAACGGAAAATTGCAGTTCTCGGTTGCCATACATGGTCGTCTGTTGCTCACAAAGAAATGGTTAACTATGTGGAAAATGTTTTCAAGAATTGCGAACTTTTCCCGACAACCTTAGATATGAAGTCCTCGTTGCATAAGGATCAAGAAAGCATTATTGATGCTATGGCTAAAGAAATTGCCGATGATGTAGCTGCATATCCCGACCCGAACACCTTGATTTAAGAAAGGGACGGTTAGAGTCTATGATTATTCGAGATGACAGTGCTAAAAACGGTGACCTTCACAATCCGGATAAGGCGAAGAATAAGGGCGAAGAAATACAGGTTGACTTAGGTCGACCTTTGACGGAAGAAGAAGAGAAAATCTTTGCTAAATTAAAAGAAGGGTTACACTTGTAAGGGTAAAAGTACCGGAATGGATGTTCCGGTACTTTTTTGCGATATAAAAATTATTTTAGGAGGCTCTGTTATGGCTGTCAGCATTGTACTGGGAAAGGCAAATAGCGGAAAAACCGTATGTTGTTTTCGTGCCATGGAAGAAGCGGCTGCAAAGGGAAAAAAGGTACTGCTGATTGTTCCCGATCAAGGAACGTACGAGGCGGAACGTCGTTATGCCGAATCCTTGCAAGGTCGGGGATTTATGGGAACGCGAATTTCCGGATTTTCGCGCTTGGCACGACAGGTGACACAGGGGGGCAGCGGCGATACGGTCGTGTTGAACGACTTCGATAAACGCCTTGTGTTACGACGACTGGCAGATGCTTGGGCGCCGTCATTTACAGTTTTGCAACAAGCCATGGGACAGCCGGGTTTTGCGGCAACGGCCTCCGCCTTTATTACGGAATGTCGGTCTTTCGGTATTGATGCCGAAACGTTGAAGAACGCCGGTAAAGCCTTAGAGACGGGGGTACTGAAACAAAAGATTTCCGATATTTCTCTGTTGTATGAAAAGTATGATGAATACTTACAGACACGTTTCGGATCAACTCGTGATTTGCTGACGGCACTGGCTGAAGATGCATGTCGTGATGAATTCCTTCAAGGAGCATATATTTGGATCGACGGATTTCAGTGGTTTACGCCACAACAGATGCAAGTCATACAGGCTCTTGCACGTTGTGCCGAAGAGACGGTCATTACTTTGACGATGAATCCTGAAGCCTTAGACGGACAACAGCGGGAAACGGCATTGCATCGTCGTGCTTATGAGGCTTATGAGTCCTTATGTCGCCTCTTTCCGGCTGTGCATGTTCGAGCCGTAGGTGACAGTGCATATTCAACATTGCGAGCTTTTCGCGATGACTTTTTTTCGACAGTACCGAAATTTCGAGATGCATCTGTAGAAGGGATAAGGGCTGTACAGTGTAACACCCGTCATGAAGAAGTGCGATATGTGGCCGGACAGATTTGTCATCTGTTGCGCCAAGGCAGACGGCTAAAGGATATTACTGTCATTACGCGTACGTCCGACCCGTATAATCGTATTTGTAAACAAGTATTTGCAGAATACGGCCTGCCCTGCTTTACGGACTACAGACGACCCATGACTACTCACCCGTATGTGGAGGCTGTAACGGCTGTTCGGGAAATTTTGTTTTCCCATCTTAATAATGATGCTCTGTTTCGCCTGTTAAAAACGGATTTACTGCCTTTTTCGCGGCGTGAAGTAGATGACTTGGAAAACTACAGTCTTGCGGCGGGAATCAGACCTTTACGCTGGTTGAAAGACGAAGATTTTACATATATGCCCGAACGATTACGAAATCGGTGCGGAGATTTATCGTATATAAACGACATTCGGCGCCGGATTTTTCACATTATGGAGCCGCTGTTGCCCTTCAGGGGAGAGAAGAAATCTCTTTATGAATGGGCCGGGATTTTATGGCAATGGACCTATGATACGCAGATGCAAAGTCTGTTGGCGGAGTGGCGGGAAGAGGCGGAATCTGAGGGACGGCAAGAAGAAGCTCGCGAACATGAACAGGTGAGCAAAAAGGTAACGGCCTTATTAACACGGATGGTAGAGCTTTGTGGTAATGACGAAATAAGCGGCAAAGAGTTTTGCGACTTATTGGAAGAAGGCTTGACCGAATCGGAATTTACGCTCATACCGCCGACACTGGATCGAATTACCGTTACGTCCATTGACCGCGGCTATACAATGCGAAGTCCTATTGTCTTTGTCTGCGGCGTTAATGACGGTGTTTTCCCCGTTCATTACGGAGAAGACGGCCTGTTAAATGATAAAGAACGAAATTTTTTGAAAAATTGCGGCTTGCCACTAGGTCCCGACAGTCGGTTTAAGACCTTCCAGGAACGATTCTTTTTCTACTTGGCCTTGACGCGAGCAGATGAATATTTGCATATAACCTGGTCTCTTGCCGATGAAGGCGGTGAGGCTTTAATGCCGTCGCCGTGGGTCGGATTGCTTGTAAATCGCGGTTACGTGAAGGCCGAGAGTGATACGGGAACGATTACGGTCAAAAATAGGGCTGACTATTTAGTTAATGCACGGGCGGCGTTGCATTTCTTACCGTCTGCCTTAAGGTCAGCCAAAGACGGCGAACGAATCGATGATATTTGGTGGGCCCTGTACGATTGGGCACTGCTGAATGGATACGACGACAGTGTACATACTATAGGTGCAGGCCTGTTTTATAATAGTCGGGCACAGGCCTTGAGCAAAGGGTTGATTGAGTCCCTGTTTTTAAAAAATAAAACCTTACGTGGGTCTGTTACTTTGCTGGAGGCATATCGTAAATGCCCCTTTGCCTTTTTTGCCAAGTACGGCTTAAAACTTAAAGAACGTCAGGAATATGATTTCGCAGCACCCGATTTGGGTACGCTGGTGCATGCCGTGCTACGGTGTATAGGAGAACGGCTCTTGGAAGAAGGGCGGCCGTGGCGAGAGTTAAAAGATGACGAAATCCTTTCTTTGTGTACTGTCGAAACGGAGCGAGCCGCAGCAGAAGCGGCAAATAATATCTTGATGTCCGATGCCTATTTCAGACAAATCAAGAACCGCGTCGTCGCTACCCTTGTGCGCACAGTACGACAGCTGAGAGACTTTAGTGAAGGTTCCGAATTTTCCGTGCGTGCTTTGGAACAACCTTTCGGTACGAAAGGTGCTTGGGAGGGGTTAAGTTTTAACCTTCCCGACGGCGTTAAGGTAGAACTGGTCGGCCAAATTGATAGGGTCGACACCTTGGAACTGGACGGTCGTACCTTTATCCTCATCGTAGACTATAAGTCGGGTAAGAAGAGTATTACCTTGCCCGAAGTTTATAGCGGTCTTGAATTGCAGTTGTTCTTATATATGGCTGTGGCTCGGCGTAATTTGGGCAGTAAGGCCGTGCCGGCAGGAGCCGTGTATTGTCGTGTCCGTAACGACGTTCAGCGCTGTTCAGCCGAGCCGACGGCAGCGGAAAAGGAAAGGGCTTATATTAAAGCCGGCCAATTATCCGGGTTTTACTTGAACGACAGCGATGTCGTGCGAGCCTTAGATGATTGTACAATGGAAGGTAGGGCAGCGTCGCCCTATTCGGGATTGAAAATAAATAATGACGGCACCTTGAAAAAGGCGGCCAATGTAAGTGATGAAGCAGAGTGGTATAGGTTGCTGAGGTTGGTGGAAGCGGCGGCCTGCCGATCGGCAAGCGAATTGACGGGTGGCTGTATCGATATTTATCCTGCCCGCTGGGGTTCTTCCAATGAACACAAAGCCTGTGATTATTGCCCCTATGCCGCCTTATGTCGTTTCGACGTAACGGCTGAAGACGGGAACTCATGGAATTATTTGGGGAACCTAAGTATAGATGATTTATTTCCGGATACGGTAATAGTGAAGGATGGTGGATAAGATGGCGTGGACTGAAGCACAGGAAAAGGCGATTACGAGCAGAAATCAGAACCTGCTCTTGTCCGCTGCCGCCGGATCGGGAAAGACGGCCGTACTGGTAGAACGAATTATTCGTCGTTTAATTGACGTAGACAATCCGGCGGACATTACGGAGATTATGGTAGTTACCTTTACGAAAGCGGCGGCCGGAGAAATGCGGGAACGAATAGGGGCAGCTTTGCTCAAGGCTGCTGAAGATGAAACCTTGTCTGCTGCTGTGAGAGAATCGGCACGAAGACAGGCGGCCTTGCTACCGTCAGCCCGTATTTCAACCTTTCATGCCTTTTGTCAGTATGTGTTGCGCACCCGGTTTTATACGATTGATTTGGATCCTCAATTCACGATTGCCGGTACGGAAGAGTTGGAACTTTTGAAGCAGTCTGTATGGGACGATGTAGCTCTTTCTTATTATGAAGATGAAGAAAAAGTCCGCACGATGACGGCACTGACGGATGTTTTCGGCAATGATCGCGGTGACGCGGGATTGACGGAAATCGTTATGAAGGCATATGAATACATTCGCAGCCAACCGTGGCCCTTACAATGGCTTGAAGAAGCGACGGCTGCGTACGAAAAGGTGGATTCGAGTACCGACCTCGGCTCATTGCCGTGGGCGTCTCCTATTTTGGCAAATATTCGCTCGGCCCTTAGTCGTTGCGCTGACGAATATGATGAAAGCCTTAAAATCTTGGAATATGTAGAGGCATTAAACGGGCAGTACGAGCGGTTTAAAGAAGAAAGAAACAGCTTTAAAGCGGCAAGTGAAATCAAATCGTGGAGTCGCATGGAGGACTTTTTCAGCGACTTTGATTTTGGCCGATTAAAGTCTATGAGAAATTTGGTCGCCGATATTGCCGATGCCTGGAATGATTGTAAGGCTCATCGTGACAAGGCCAAAGATACGGTCAAAAAGATTCGGGATACCTATTTTACAAAGACGTCGAAACAATGGGTTGACGATTTAATACAAGCCGGTCATACCATGTCGGCCCTATCCGGTTTAATTCGCGACTTTTATAAGGCGTACAACGCGGCGAAACGTGAAAAAAATTGGCTTGATTTCGGAGATTTGGAACATTATTGTCTGCAAATTCTGACTGTTCGTGATGAGCAAACGGGCGAGGTTCTTCCGTCGGCCGCCGCTAAGGAAATGAGAAGTACCTTTAAGGAAATTCTTATTGACGAGTATCAGGATACGAACGGTGTGCAGGAATTGATAACTACCTTGGTATCCGACGGCACAAATCGCTTTATGGTCGGGGATATTAAGCAGAGTATCTATCGCTTCCGTTTGGCGGACCCCACCTTGTTTTTGGAAAAATATATGACCTTCGAACGCCGTGCCGAAGCAGTCAATCGGTGTATCGATTTGTCCATGAACTTCCGCAGCGCTCCCGCCGTTATTGAAGCGGTAAACGATATTTTCTCGTACGCCATGACTAAAGAGGCGACGGGCATGGATTACGGTGACAATGAAAAGCTGTATGTCGGGCGGACGGACGATGAACCGGGCGTGGCGGAATTGCATATCTTAGATGAAGTAACGACGTATGAATCGCTTGAAACCGACGGCGGCGAAGAGTCGGACGACGATGATGACAGTGCGGAAGAGTCGTCGTTTATAAGACAATGCCGCTTTGTGGCAGCTCGTATCGGAGAATTAAAAGTGGCTGACCCGTCTTTACAATATAAGGATATTGTTGTTTTGTTGCGCTCCGTGAGTCGCAAAGCAGAAGATCTCCTGACAGTTTTACAGGATGCGGGTATTCCCGCTTATGCGGAACAAAAAGGCGGTTACTTTAATGTAACGGAAGTGCGACTTATGACGGCATTGTTGGCGTGTATCGATAATCCTTGTCGGGATATTGAATTGGCTGCTGTCCTGCGATCGCCCATAGTCGGCATAAATGAAGCTACCTTGGCGGAGATTCGCATGTATAGGGACGGCTATTTGGTAGATGCTCTGGAAGCGTATACGGCGGGATTACATGACAGTGTACGCAAGGAACGTCTGAGCGAATTTTTGTTCCGCCTCGATGCGTGGCGTACGTACAGTCGCCGTGCCGGCGTGGCCGAACTGCTGCGGTGCATTTATGAAGAAACGTCATATATAGACTATGTGGCGGCCATGAAGAACGGTGATTTACGACGGGCCAATCTGGAAGCTCTCTACGAGCGGGCCGGTCAGTATGAACGGGCCGGATTCCGCGGTCTCTTCCGTTTCTTGAAATTCATTGAACGCATGAAAAAGAAGGGTCTCGACTTGGCACCGGCTCGCGTTGTCGGAGAAGAAGAAGACGTCGTTCGAATTATGACGATTCATAAGAGTAAGGGCCTGGAGTTTCCCGTCGTGTTCCTTGTGAATACGGAAAAGACATTTAATAAAAAGGATGAGCAGGAGCCTGTATTGTATCACAAGGAGCTCGGCATCGGTATCCGTGCCTTTGATGCCAAGTGGAGAATGACTTGGCCGACGCTGGCATATAACGGTATAAAGGAACGGACAGTTTGGGAAAATCGAGCTGAAGAAGAACGGCTTTTATATGTTGCCATGACTCGTGCCAAGAATAGGCTGATTCTGGTAGGAACCGTAAAAAGCCGAGGAAGTAAGAATGCGGATTGTCTCTATGAGCGATTGGAACGATTCCGCAATGATATACATGCCGAAGCGGGGACCTCATACTTGGATTGGATTTTGCCGCCCTTGTTGAGGAAGTTGCCCGATGTGACCGTTTTGACGGCAAGTGATGAGAACTCTGAATTTGTTCATGCCGGAGTCTGGCAGGTGACCGTGCATACGGAACCTGTAGATGCCGGTAGGGCAATGGCGGATGTACTAAGACCGGAAGAAGCCCATTTAGAAGCCGTAAGGGCCGATATGCCTACGGGGACGGCTATTCCCGCTTGGCTTGATGAGGCCTTGTCCTTTACCTATCCCTTTGAGGCGGCAACGCGCACGGTAGCAAAACTGTCCGTTTCGGAAATTAAACGGCGCCTGGCTGAATCGACAGAAGAAGAGGATCTGTTGCAGGAAGGAGAGCATCGCTTTTCGACGGGGGTTGAAGACGATGAAACTGATTTGATGCGACCGCCTTGGCTATGTGAGAAAGCCTCGCAGTCACCGACCTTTGCCGGTACGGTATTTCATAAGGCTGTGCAGCTTTTGGACTTTGCCGACCTCACCAAGGAAAATATCGTAGAACAGGTAGAAGGCTGGAAAAACAGTGGCCGCTTTACGTCTGAAGAATTGTCATGTCTGCGTATGAATGACTTATATCACTTTGCCGAGTCACACTTGGCAGCCAGAATTCAGGCCTCGCCCGACGTGCGACGAGAATACGGATTTACTTTTTTAGCAGATAGCGATAAAGTAAGTAGTGTCGAAGGTGAGAGAATTCTCGTCCAAGGTGTTGTAGATTGCCTCTTTGTCGAAGGTGACGAGTGGATCATTGTCGATTACAAAACGGATAGACTGAATACGGCAGATGAGTTCAAGAAACGGTATGCCGTGCAGTTAAACTTATATAAGCTGGCTGTTGAACAAATCAGTCAAAGGAAGGTAAAGGAAATGATTATTTACAGTTCGCGCTTGGGAAAAGAGATTTTTATATAAGGGGAAAACAGTATGGGTATGTTTGATATTATCGGACCGATTATGATCGGTCCGTCCAGTTCACATACGGCCGGTGCGGCACGCATCGGCCTGATGGCCCGTCATATTTTTCAGGAAGAACCGAAAAAAGCCGATATTATCGTATACGGATCGTTTGCTAAAACGTATCGAGGGCACGGCACGGATAGAGCCTTAGTCGCCGGTATACTCGGTATAGGGGCCGATGACGTACGCTTGAGAACGTCTTTTGAGATTGCGAAAAAACGGCATGTAGAGATTAATCTGCATCCGTCGGATGCGGAAGTAAGGCATCCTAATACAGTAAGAATTCGCCTGACCGGTGAAGATAATCGGGTCTTGGAAGTGATCGGCGTATCTTTAGGCGGCGGAAAGATAGAAATACGTGAAATCAACGGGTTTGAAGCTGTTTTAACGGGTGAAGACCATACATTAATGACTTTTCATCACGATAAACCCGGGATTATTGCCCGAGTTTCTACGTTACTGGCAATGAAGGGCATCAATGTTTCGACTATGCGAGTATTTCGAAGTGGTAGAAATGAACGGGCTGTTATGATTATTGCGACAGATGGCCGAGTCCCGAATGAATCGGTAGAAGAAATAAAAAAAATAGACGGCGTTAATAATGTTATTACCGTTTTGCCGTTATAGGAGTCTTATATGTATACATACGAATATACAACGTTACAAGAATTAGCGGATGTGGCCCGAAAGCACGGAATTACTCTTTCCGAAGCGGCGCTTCGACATGAAACGGAAACATCGGAGCGTACGGTTGAAGAAGTTCGGGAGACGATGGCGGAACGATTGACCGTCTTTCATGAATCTATTAAATCGGGCTTAGAAGATACAGGCAAATCCGTAAGCGGTCTTGTGGGCGGTGATGCAGCGAAAATGGCTGCCAAAGGCCCCCGTCTCTTGGGGACGGCCGCTCACAAAGCTGCTACTTATGCAGTGGCTATTAATGAAGCTAATGCCAAAATGTTTAAGATTGTCGCATGTCCTACTGCCGGTTCGTGCGGAATCTTGCCGGCCGCTGTCATTGCTGTAGCCGAAACGGAGGGATTTACAGATGATGACTGCTTAAATCCCCTCTTTACGGCAGCCGGTATAGGGGCTGTCGTAGCTCGTAACGCATCTGTTGCAGGAGCTGTCGGCGGTTGCCAGGCTGAATGCGGATCGGCAGCCGCAATGGCGGCTGCCGCCGTTGCGGAACTCATGGGAGGGACGAATGATGAGGTATTACAAGCCTTTGCCTTGGCTATGAAAAATATATTGGGCCTTGCGTGTGATCCCGTTGCCGGATTGGTAGAAGTTCCTTGTGTTAAAAGAAACGGCGTTTTTGCAGTCATTGCTCTGACGGCAGCGGAAATGGCTTTGGCCGGTGTGCGTAGTGTTATTCCGCCGGATGAAGTTATTGCGGCTATGGATGAAATAGGGCGCTTACTGCCTGTATCCTTGAAAGAAACGGCGGACGGCGGCTTGGCTAAGACCGAAACCGGTAAGGCTATTGCCGAACGATTGTCGGCAGAAGTGGAAAAAAGTAAGTAAATATAGTCTGTAAACAATACAAAAGTCCCCGCATTGACTATGTCGATACGGGGACTTTCGGATAATGGGGTTATTCGTTAACCGCTTTGGTGACTCGAACATGATGAGACGATATGACTGTATGTGCATGACCGGAAATATCGTTAGATTCAAAGACGGGAAGGCCTTCCAAGCGACGATAAATAGAACGGCATAAAGTTGCCGGTAAAGGACGCTCTGAAGCAACGGGAATATATTCGCGGAGTATTTCGCTTTCAAATCGGCTTAATTCAATGCAACGTGTTTTCATAAGGCCATCTCCCTGCTTCTTACGTCAAAATACAACATATCGTTTAATATCTGAAAATATTCTACAATAAATCCCTTATTTTGACAAGTAAAGAAGGAAACCTACTGTGTATAGTAGCGTTCGGATTTATATATGAAAAAACGACTCGAATTTAAATGATTCGAGTCGTTTTATATTACAGAGTTGTTTGACAGTGCTGAAATCATATTAGACTTGAAGACTGGCGACATAAGAAGGAATATCATTACTTTCCATAAGGCCCGACATCAAAGCAATGCCTTTTACGGGGGTGGCATTCAATTCACCGACTGTAGTCGGATTCACTCCGCCTAAGGCATAGACGGGAACGGATACGGCGTTACAGATATCTTTAACCGTAGAGACGCCGATAGGTGAATAAGCTTCTTTTGACGGTGTACGGAAGACATGCCCTGCAATGACATAAGTAGCTCCGAGTTTTTCTGCTTCATAGGCTTCTTCAGCCGTATGAACAGACACGCCTAAGGTGGACATATAATAGCTGATGGATGTATGCGTTTTTAAATAGTCTAGAGAACACTGAAAGCGCGGGATATGCAGGCGTACGGCAACCCGGCCGAAGTTATGCAAAATGCATTGCTTACCATGTATATTGCATAAACTTAATGCTTTCTTTGCGTAATCGATATATTCATCTTCACTAAGATCTTTTTCACGGAGTACAAGAGATTCGACGGGAGACGCTACGATTTGTTCCAGTTGATCCCAATAATCCCTGTGTACAAGGTGCCTATTGGTAATTGCAATGACTTTTCGCATGATTCGATCCTCAAGATAATAGAATAAAATAGCTATATAAAATAATAATTAAGAATACCGAACATTCACTATTTCAATTATTACTATACTGTAATATGCGTATATAGTCAATTAAGCCATGCGTTAAACATATATTAAATAGTAAAGATACACTTTACATGAAGAGATATAAGTCAAGTATGCTTTGGTTTTAAATTTTTGAAGCGAATTACGGCTCTTTTTCAATGCAGAGCTGAATTGCTAAATTGGCTTCGTGAGCGGCACAGATGGCCACGCGAGCAGACATGAGTCCGCCACCGCTTGCCGGACGGGGTGTCTCGTCGCCGCAGATGTATAAACGTGAAGAAATTCGTCGTGTGCGAATATCATTGCTTCTACCGTATCCCGACATTCCCGAAGCGCTGATCACTGTCGTCTCTTCCAACTCGCTTAAGACTGTATTAACCAACAAGGCCTTGGCTTTCGGGTCATCAAAGGCTTCAATGACAATGGAGGAAGAAGAACACAAGGAAGGGATGTTGTTTCGTGTAAGGCGAATCGTTTTTGTGTAGATTTTAAGATAGGGATTAATGAGGTGTAATTGGTTGGCCAAGGCTTCGGTTTTATAAGAACCTATGTCGGATATGAAATATGATTGGCGATTTAAGTTGCATAAATCTACCTTGTCAAAGTCATACAGTCGTAAAGTTCCGATACCGCTCCGACACAAATGGACGGCAATATGAGAACCGAGGCCGCCCAAGCCGGCAATGGTGATATCCGCCTTACTCAACTTTTCCTGAATGACTTGGGTGTGACGCCGGCAAAGTCCGGCTACTATATCTTCTTGTGAAGGAACGGACGTCGCGGTGACGAATGTAATATCGTCTCCGTCTTTTAGTGTCATATTGTCGGAGCAAGGACAACCGTTAACGAGAACTGTCGTTCCGGTCATGTAGCGTTCTCGGTAGAAATCATATAGGGTGGAGGCGGGGGTTTTTGTCATGCACCCGTTTACCGTAATTATGGGCATGAGTAGTCCTCGCAGAATTTAAAGATAGATATAATCGCTGGTAACGGGTTGCATCCCCGCTGTTTTTACAGCCTTATACATTTCTTCGAATGAACGATTATCGGAGATTTCGAATTGTTCATCTCCCTTAGCTTGAGGCTCTGCTTCTATATGGCCGCCGATGCCGACACAAACGCCGGCTGAAACTTTTGTCGCCGCAATTTTTATGATGTTATTACGAAAGGCTGCATTTTCTCGACTGGAGACGGTAATAGATGCAAAGGGCAAAAAAAGACGATAGGCACAGATGATTTGCACCAATCTTCGTTCATCTACATCTTTCGGGTTGATTTTATCGTTGTTAATAATGGGACGCAGACGCGGACAGGAAAGGGAAATTTCGGCATGCGGATACTTCTTTTGTAAAAGACTTGCATGAATGGCTGTGGAAAGGGCATCTTTTTGCCAATCATCCAGACCGAGAAGTGCGGCCAGCCCAACACCGCGCATACCGCCCATAAGTGCCCGTTCCTGAGCGTAAAAGCGATACGGGAAAACTCGTTTATGTCCGGCTAAATGGAGTTTTTCATATTTATCGGAGTTGTAAGTCTCCTGGAATACCGTTACATAGTCGGCGCCGCATTGATGCAAATAAGCATATTCATCACTATTGACAGGGTATATTTCAATGCCGATGACGCGAAAGTATTGACGAGCTTTCTTTATGGCATGTCCGATGTATTCCACGTCGGACATGGACCGGCTTTCTCCTGTGAGAATTAGAATTTCTTCTTGCCCTGTAGCGGCAACGGCCTCGTATTCCCGGCATAGTTCTGAATCCGATAACTTGGCACGTCGGATGGCGTTATGAGAATTAAAGCCGCAATAAATACAATAATTTTCGCAGTAGTTGGCCAGATACATAGGAGTAAAGATACAGACGGAATTACCGAAATGGCGTCGCGTAGTGTCTTTAGCTCGTTGTGCGATTTTTTCTAAAAAGGGAGTAGCCGCTGTAGACAGCAGAGCCATGAGATCGGATATTTCCAAAATCGGTCTAGACAAAGCGACTTCAACTTCTTTTGACGTGTAGTCAGAGTCGTTAAAGGCATTGCGGTAGTGAAGTACCGTGTCCAGCATACGGGATTCAATAACTTCCATTCCCGACTGATAAACCATATGGTCGTTTTTCATGGGATTACCTCCTTAAGAATCCAAAAAGCCCGTTAGCGGATCGGAGGCTACAGCATTCTCACTGACGGGACCGAGACCTGATAAATAAGCGTTTCTCCCGGCTCTTATAGCTTCTTTAAAGGCTTTAGCCATAAGGGGAATGTTGCGGGCCGTAGCAATGCCCGTGTTGGCCATGACAGCTGCAGCACCTAATTCCATGGCTTCACAAGCTTGCGACGGTTTGCCGATGCCGGCATCGACAATGACAGGAAGAGGAATTTCACGAATAAGTATTTTAATGAATTCTTTGGTACATAGACCTTTATTGGTTCCGATAGGAGCCCCTAAAGGCATGACAGCTGATGCCCCGGCAGCTTGAAGTTCACGGGCGGCATATAAATCGGGGTACATATAAGGGAGTACGATAAACCCCTCATCTACCAATTGTTTCGTAGCTTTTATCGTTTCGTTGTTGTCGGGCAATAAATATTTACTGTCGTTCATAATTTCGATTTTAATGAAGTCACCGCAGCCGACTTCACGGGAAAGACGAGCAATGCGTACCGCTTCTTCAGCCGTTCTGGCACCGGAGGTATTCGGCAATAAGGTAATACCTTGCGGAATATGATGTAAAATATTATCTTTCGGCCCCGCTTCTGCCCGTCGCAGGGCAAGGGTAATAATTTCCGCTTCTCCTTCCGTGACGGCAGCGTGAATCAAGTTAACCGAATATTTCCCGGAGCCTAAAATAAATCTTGATGTAAACTTATGTCCGCCTAGACATAAAGTATCCGCGTTCATATACAACACTCCTTTTATGTGGAGATTAGCCTCCACCGACAAATTGAACTATCTCTACCGTATCTCCGTCTTGTAAGACTGTTTTGTCATAATCGCTTCGCTTCACAATAGAACCGTTTCGCTCGACGGCAATGAGGTCGCAATCGTAGTCGTTTAAAAGCAACCAATGGGACAGGCACAGGGACTTTTTATCAATCCCTCGGCCGTTAACAATAATCATACGGACCTCCCTTCTTCGCAAAAAAACCGCACGAAAAAATACACCCGTGGTGGTGTACCCCTTCGTGCGGTCGCTGATACGAACTCACTCTATGTACAATTATAATAAAGCATATGCATAATATCAATTTATAATCTTGCACACTATTTGCCGGTTCGGTGACTTTTAGGAATGCCGTTTTATGGTAAAATATACATACAGAGGAGGAGCGCCATGGAAAAGAACAATGAATGGTATGCCATAGGTAAAGATTTTTGCTTATCTGACGAAGCACTCTATCAATTTACGGCAGCCTTTCGAGAAGATATGGAAGCGGCGTTAGCCGGAAAAGAATCGTCCTTATCTGCCGATCGGACCTTTATCGGATTACCCACCGGTCGTGAAGGCGGGCGATATATAGCCGTCGATTTTGGCGGGTCTACCTTACGCGCCGCCCGTATTCTCCTGACCGGTAAGGGATATTATGTTATTGAACGGAAGGCACAAATGCCATTGGTTGTACCGGGGAAACATGACTTTACAAGTAAGTCGGCAACGGCGGAAGAACTATTCGACGCGTTGGCCGACTTGGTAAGCCAAGTGGCTGATAAGAATAAGCATTATGTATTGGGGCATACTTTTTCCTTTGCTGTAGAGCAACATGAATTGGGAGACGGTAAACTATTGTCATGGGTAAAGGAAATCGGAACGTCAGGAGTCGAGGGGAAGTATGTGAATCAGTTGCTGACCGAAGCATTGAAGCGCCGAGGGTACACGCTTATCCGACCGGTAGCCTTACTGAATGATACGACGGCTACCTTGCTGACGGCCGCTTATGCTAATGAAATTTGCAATGTAGCCGTTATTTGCGGTACGGGATTTAATATGTGTTTTTATGACAATAGAAAAAAAGAGATTGTCAACTTGGAAGCCGGTGAATTTTCTCGTCTTACCCGCTCTGCTTGGGACTTGGCGGTAGATAAAGAAACCCAGCATCCCGGGCGACATCTCTTGGAAAAAATGCTTAGCGGAGCTTATTTAGGACGGATTTTTCGCCGCCTTGTCATGGCTTATTTTAAAACGGATCAAATTCCTCACATCTCTACTGAAACCTTGGCGAACCTGATTCGCAGTGAATCGCCACAGGAGACACGGCGTCTCATGTCGGCGGCATGGGGACGTATTCTTACCTTTGAAGATACGAAGGTGTTGAGCAATCTGGGGGCTTCCGTTTTTGTTCGCTCGGCCCAACTCATGGGAGCCGCCGTAGCCGCCGTGCTTCTTCATATGTACGGACATGAAGAAGTTCCCGACCAAACCATTGCTGTTGACGGTAGTGTGTGCACGCGTGTACGCGGTTGTCTGCCTGTTATGACGGAAGCGGCATTCAACTGCTTTCACAATGCGGCAGGAAATATGAAAGAAATGAAGGCTCTGCCCGAATTTTTGGAGAATTCGTCCCTTGTCGGGGCGGCTATTGCGGCGGCTATCGTTATGAGAGACAGGGAATAGCGGGGCGACGATTTAAATCTTGCAACATTTGACGGTCCACGTGAGTTTCATTTCCTTTTGTCGTCAAATAGCCGCCGATCATAAGACCGTCGGCACCGGCCGTTAATGCATAGGCCTGCATGGAACGGAGATTTGTTTCCCGTCCGCCGGCCGTGCGTATTTGAGCTTTCGGCAAAATAAAGCGAAGGACTGAAAAAATACGAAGAATTTCCCAAGGTGAAGGGGGCTGTACATTTTCCAGTGCAGTCCCTTTTATAGGATTTAAAATATTGACCGGGACGGAGTCGATACCCAAGCGCTTTAAGGTATAGGCCATTTCAATACGCTGGTGTTGCGATTCTCCTAAGCCGAAAATACCTCCGCAACAGGGCCGTAATCCTGCGGCTATCACTTCTTTTACCATTCTTTCCTTATCGGCAAAGGTGTGGGTTGTACATATTGAGGGGAAATAGGACGGTGCTGTTTCAATATTACTGTGGTATCGGGTAATGCCGGCAGCCTTTAAGGCCTTTAACTGAGTTTTGTTAATCAGGCCCAAGGAGCAACATATCTCAATACCGATAGTATCCCTAATGACCGGGATGGCTCTTATAATATTTTCAAAGTCGGGGCCCGGTTCGACAGAACGACCTCCCGTGACGATTGAAAAGCGAGTGGCCCCGGCAGCCTTGGCCTTGCGGGCGCAAGTGATAATTTCTTCTGTAGAAATAAGAGGAAAAACGGGGATATTTGCGTGATGGAATGCCGATTGGGCACAGAAACTGCAGTTTTCTGAGCATTTACCGGACCGGGCTGCGGCAATAGCGCAGCAATCGACATCGTTACCGCAAAAATATTGTCGTATTTTATCGGCAAAAGCAGCTAATAACGGGGTGTCTTCATCATTTACGGTCAAAAGTTCAAGTGCTTCTTCAGGCGTTATCTCTCCACCGCCTAAGATGCGCTGAGTGTAGGCGGATAATTTTGAAATCTCCATGCTGGTCCTCCTGGGTGCAGTTTTATTCATAAAATCAGTATAGAATAAAGAAAGCATAAGGTCAACTTAATAAACCTTTAAAAAGGTTTACGTAGGAAGCGAATAACGGAAAAATATAGCCTTTTCAGGCTCTTTTTTTTTCGTTACAATAGGTATATCTTTTATGAAGGTGAAGAAAAATAATGCTCCAAATCGACAAAGTATCGAAAAAACCGTATTATGTACAAGTTTATGAATACTTTAAGGCTGAAATCGAAAGCGGACGTATGCGGGCCGGAACAAAGTTACCGTCTATACGTGCCCTGGCTATGAGAGTCGGAATCAGCAAACTTACGGTTGAAAGAGCGTACTTTCAATTATCAAATGAAGGCTATATACAAGGGCGAAGCAAGGCTCGTTTTGAGGCCGCCTTTTTAGGTGATAAGGAGACAGCGGTTAGGGGACTTCAGGTGTGCCCGGTGGAGGAGAAACGTCGTATTTTATACGATTTTACGAGTGGTGATGCAGGGGCGGAAGGGTTTCCCTTAGTATTATGGCGTCTTTATATGCATCGTGTCCTTTCCGAGCCGGTCATGCTGAACGAAGCGCAGGATGAACAAGGGGTCCCGGCTCTGAGGGAAGCGTTGAGTCGATATGTGTATGAAACCCGTGGCGTTTATACGGATAAAGAGCATATTGTTATCGGTAGCGGTGTTACGGCGCTTTTGCGTATTTTGGGGTATTTGTTGAAACAAAAAGGGGCATCGAATATTGCCGTAGAAGAGCCGGGCTTTCGTTTGGCCAGAGAACTTTTTCGATCCGGCGGCTATACTGTTTATCCCGTACCTGTAGGCGATGACGGAATCGATGAGTCAAAATTGGTCGCAAGTGCGGCGAATATGGTTTACGTTACGCCGTCTCACCAGTTTCCGACGGGCTCAGTCATGCCCGTTGCACGTCGTCGCGGATTGTTACGTTGGGCAGCAGCCCGGGACGGACTTATTATTGAAGACGATTACGATAGCGAACTTCGTTACGAGGGACGTCCCGTGCCGGCATTAAAAAGTACGGATGAGACGAATCGTGTCGTTTACCTCGGCTCATTATCAAAAGTATTGCCTTTTTTCGTCCGCATAAGTTACATGATTTTGCCTGATGAGCTCATTTATGCTTACCGTCATGAGCAGGAGCTGTTTCGTCAAAGTGTATCCGTGCCTGAACAATGTGTAGTAGCCGAGTATATTCGTAGCGGTGAAATGGCGAAACAAACTCGGCGGTTGCGTCGTCTTTACCAGGAAAAAGGGCGTCAGACGGAAACGTTATTGAAAAAATACTTCGGACCCCGTGCCGAAGTGAATCGCACCGGGTCGGGTGTACGTCTGCGGTTGGCTTTTGAGTCATCTTTGAGTGAAGAGGAACTGACAGAAACGGCTATTTTAAAGGGGTGCCTGGTGAAGCCCATGAAAAGTTTTTATGAAATATACAGCGAAGGTACAAAAAAAGTGTTTTTTTTATCCTTTGCACGTATTCGAGAGGCCGATTTGGAAGATGCCGTAAGAACATTGCATGAGGCATGGACGGCAGAAGGAGTTACTCATGGCTAAAACATTTCGATTTATTCATTGTGCCGATTTACATCTAGGTTCGCCCTTTCGCAGTTTGGCCCCGTTAGAAGATCGCTGGAAGCGTATTGTCGGGGATGCAACCTTGAAAGCCTTTCATAAAATCGTACAGTTGGCCATCGATAAACGGGTACATGCCTTAATTATTTCGGGGGACATATATAACAGTGCCAGTCACAATTTGACGGCTCAACTTGATTTTGTACGCCGCCTGCACACCTTGGCAGCACATGAAATTCCCGTATTTATCGCTTACGGTAATCATGACCCGGCTATATCCTGGCAAGCGGAAATTCCTTTTCCGCCGAATGTGCACGTTTTTTCGACGGATAAAGCGGAACGAATTCCTCTTATTGTCGAAGGGGAAGAATTGGCTGCCATATACGGTCGCAGTTACGAACGTCGCGAGTTACGTGAAAATGCGTCGCGCGACATGAGGCGTCAAACGGGTGATCGTTATGCCGTCGGTGTTTTGCATACACAAGTGGACGGTACCGATTCACCATATGCGCCGTGTTCCCTTACTGATTTAAAAGAAAGCGGTATGGACTACTGGGCCTTGGGACACGTACATAAGAACGGTATTCTTTGCGAATCGCCGTACGTCGTTTACGCCGGCAATCCTCAGGGATTGGATTGTACGGAAACCGGTCCGCGCGGATGCTATTATGTAGAAGCCGGCCCCTACGGTACGACGAACGTGCAATTTGTTGATACGTCCGTCGCTCGGTGGGAAACTGTGAGTATCCCCATTGATACCTTGGAGTCGGTTTCAGCTTTGCGGGAAGCGGTTAGATTGGAAAAAGAAAAAATTCGTCGTCAGGCGGGAAAACCCGTATTTCTGACTGTAGAATTTACCGGTGCCGGGAGTATGTATCGCGTTATTAATAACGCTGAATCGGTACAATATTGGATAAACAGCTGGCAAGAAGATGAAGAAGGTAAATATGCTTTTATTATGGTAACTTCTGTCAAGAATAAGGCCAGACCGAAGCTTAACTTAACGGAGCGAAGTCAGTTACCGGATACCGTCGGAGATTTTTTGAATATTGCCGAGCAGATAGAAGGCTTGCCGACAGCCGAAAAAGCGGAACTTTTGCGGCGTATATTAACAGATCGCCCTGAGTTCGAGCGGCTCGGAGCCTATGGCAGAAACCTTACGGATGAGCGGCTGATAGCTGCTTTTGAACGGGCTAAATGGTTCGGAGTACAGCAGTTGACGGAGACAAGTAGAGGGTAAGCGAATGAAAATAATTCAAATGAATTTAGATGACTTCGGCATTTATCATAATGTCATGTGGAACCCTCCCGAAAAAGGGCTTATCGTTATGCACGGTCGTAATGAAAGCGGTAAGACGACGTTAATGAAATACGTTCGCTCCATGTTTTTCGGTTACCTGAGAGGTGAGTGGAAAGGCTATTTCGGACACATGGATATTCGCCGGGAGAACGGACGGGAATATAGGATTTATCGTAACGAAAAGGAATCTTATATAGCTGACGGAGACATGCTTATTCATGAAGAGCCGGCCAGTTTATGGTGGCATGACTTGGAACGTGTAACGTATGACAATATCTTTGCCATGGGGCTGGAAGATCTTCAAGGATTTAAGGTCCTGTCCAATGAAGCTGTGCGCAGTCGCTTTTTCAGCATTGAAAGCGGCATGAACCTGGGGGCAACGAGTCGTGATTTACAACGACGTATGAGTGATTTACTGGTTGCTTCCGTTCAAGGGAAAAAGCCGATTAATCAGCTTTTATCGCAACAGCGAGATTACGATTTGCGTATTGATCGTCTGGCTTATGATGAAGAAGAATTTGCCGCTTTGCAAAAGGAAGAGGAAAAAACACACGAAGAAGAACGGCGCATTCGCTTGGAAGCGGAAGAGATCAAGTTGCAGTTAGAACGAATTTCTATGCCTATTTCCGCATGGCAGGTATATCGTCGCGGTCGTGAAGCGTGGAATCATATGCAGGAATTGGCCGATGTATCCCAATTTCCGCCCGAAGGAGCTAAGGAATTTGCTCAAACGGAAGAGAAAATAGCTTCTTTTACGGAACAAATAGAGTCCATCCGCCGCTCGTACGGAAAAACGGATGAAGTCCCTGAAGATGCACAGTGTTGGAAGGCGGCGGCCCCTCAAATCGAAAGTCTACATGCAGAAATTGCCCAATGGAAACAGATGGTGACTAAGTTGGCTGAAAACGACGATGCCCATACGGACCGCAGTTTTGATTGCAATCGCATAGAACGTACCTTGCGGGAATGGACGGACGGGGAGGTTTCACGCCGGGTAGATTGGGAAGAGGGCTTGAAGGCCGTTATGATAGCTGAAAGGCTGGAACGAGAAACGGAGAAATGGCAGGCTGCCAAGCCGAAGGCGGTCGACGGAACGGAAGAACGGAAAATCACCGGTCCTGTCCGCACAAAAATTCAGTGGCAGGACTTGGGAAAAAATCTGGGGGCTGCACGCGATGCCTTAGCGGAGAAACGCCGACTTGCGGAAATGCTCGAATGGATTAAGGCGACTCCGGCTCCGTCCGTCAGCGCATTGACCGGTTCCGTGATTGTCACTCTAGCGGTTACCGTTGCAGCGGTGAGCGGTGCCGTCGCGGAAGACTTATCCTATTTATATATAGTGGCTCTTGTTTTTTTCTGTATCAGTGCGGTGCTTTGGCATAAACGTCATAAAGCCGTATCCTATCGGCCTCAAAGAATTGGCGAGTTGGAAGCTCACTTGGAAGCAGCACAGAGTCGACTGCAATCCTTTGCAGAAGAATATGCGCCCCATCTCGATTCAACAGCAAGTGTTGAAGAGTGGACCGGGGCTTTGGACGCTTTACGTCGTGAATATACGGATTGGCAGACGCGCTCGACCCGTGAGTCATGGGAACGGGAACAGCAGGACATGTATTTGGCTCTGTATGATAAATGGCAAAAAGAAGGAAAAACTCGTCGGGAACAGTTGGAGGAAGCTTTATCGACATGGCGTACATGGCAGAGTCATTCGGGATTTACACGTTTGCCGTTAAACCGATTTAACGAAGCTCATAATCTATGGGAGACATGGCATCGTTTGTATGAAGCGAATCTTAAATGGGAGAGCGAACGGAGCGAGCTGGAACAGCGTGTAAGTCGTATGATCGATAGGGGAGAGCAGATCTTCAAGGAACTGTCTGTAAAAAAAGAGGTTACGCCCGATGCAGTGGAAGCAGTATATAAACAGTGGCAAGCAGTGCAAGTTCACCTTGAAGTAGCTAAAGAACAAGAGCGACTACGCCGCGAAGGGGACGCCCGTATTGCTGAATTGGAAGCGGAAAAACGACTGCGGGAAGCTCGATTACAAGAATTGTTGAAGCAGACGGAATGCCGTAGTGTGGGCGAGTTTCGTACTAAGGCCTTACAATTTGAACGGTTTTGTCAGTATAAAGAGGTTTATGAACAATCTGAATCTCATATAAGATTAATTGCTAAAGATGCGAAGACTTATGCAGAATTACAGCGAGAATTGAGCATTCACGACTTGAAGATTTGGGAAGACGAGAAGGCTCATTATGAAAGTCGCTTGGCCGAATGTGACAAAAAACTGGCGGCTGTAGCAGAAAAAAGAGGAACCGTCGTAGAGCGTTTGAGTGCCATGGCTAAGAACGAGGTATACTCAGAATTGTTACAGGAAAAGCAGTCTACCTGTGCCGATCTCGATAAACTGATGGATGAATGGCTTACAGAGTTATATGCTCAGCATATGTTGCGTGAAGCTCAGTCATACTATGAACGTGTACGACAACCGGCAGTTATCAAAAAAGCAGGTGAGTATTTGTATTTTATGACAGGCGGTCGGTATACTTTGCAGTCTGCATCGGACGGACGGCGTCTCTTTGCCGTCGACGGTATGCAAAGACGTACGTCCGAAAAAGAGTGGAGTAGCGGATTGGGGGATCAGATTTATCTGGCCGTTCGTGTGGCCCTGGCCATGGCTTTCGCCGGACAGATAGAATCTATGCCGCTTATCTTGGATGATATCCTTGTTCGATTTGATGAAGTTCGGCAAAAAGAAGCCTTGAGATTTCTGGCCGACCTGGGAAAAACGGAGCAAGTGTTTTTGTTTACTTGTTCTGAAGAAACTCGGCGTCTGGCCGTTGAAGTTCAAAAAGAGTTGGCAGGAGAAACGGACAGCGTTCACTTATTTGAAATATCTAAGGGAACCATAGAAGCTAAGGGAGTATAAAAAAGCCTTGCTTTACAGGAATGTAAAGCAAGGCTTTTTTTCAGTCTCCGTATTTCTGATAGACTCTTTGTATGTGGTTTAACGTATATAAAATACTTTTGCCCAAGGGTAGTAATTCATAAAGACCTTTTTCATTTTTTTGAATTAAATGGCGGGTAAGAAGCGCTTTAATCTTTCTATTCAATTCTGTTTCGCTAATATAAGGAATATTTATCAAAATAACGGAAAATGAGTTTTTGCCGGAATCAATAGATGCCAGTATTTCGGGAATCCATTTTAGCCTGAGAATATCTTGTATATCTTGGAATTTGCTATTAAATTCGACCATAAGAGATTCACCGTCCTTTCATAAAACCTTATAGTTCTTTATAGTATATCATGGGTCTAACCTTTTTGTTAGTTGAAAATAAAAATCAATAAAGTTAAAATAAAGAAAATCAATTAACAGATAGGGGGAGTTTTACATGAAAAACTTAAAGACTGTAAATCAATATATTGCGAATCTTGCCGTTCTCAACATTAAGACACATAACCTTCATTTTAATGTAGTAGGATCGAGCTTTAAAAATGTTCATGAATACTTGGAAAGTATCTATAATACCTATTTCGAGTATTATGATGCCGTAGCGGAACTGGTTAAGATGCAAGGGCAAATGCCTTCCGTATCTACGGAAGAGTATATGAAGGCGGCTACAATTAAGGAAGTCCCGGCGAAGGAATATCCCGTGGCGGAAGCCTTGGATATTGTGTTGAAAGACCTGGAAGTGATGACAAAGGCGGCTTTAAAAATTCGCGAAGGCGCTGAAAAGGAAGATAACTTCCTTCTTGCCAATATGATGGAAGACCATGTGGCATATTATATGAAACAACGCTGGTTTATTTCGGCAACACTATATAAGTAATATCCTTCTGATTTTATGCAACATGCAAAAAGGGGCTCTTACGAGTCCCTTTTTGCATGTGTAAAATAAATTGCGGTTTTTGAGGGGAAATAAAATTATTGTTAAATAAAATCTTGATAATATATATGACTATAGTATACTGAAACAGTCGTGAAATGAAAGTAAGGAAGCACATTTATGGAGCAGCGAATCTTAAGGAAAATTATAATAGCTTTGGTTACTGCTTTAGGAGCAAAAATACAGCCGTTGATTCTTCAGAAAACAGAAGGCACGTCTGGTGGATTCTTTGTTTTAAAAGGCATAAGGACACGACGCGAACAGACTTTTACTGCAAGCGTGTTACCTTGTGTTATTGGCGGCAGTAGTATAATCTTATTTATTGAGAATTAGGGGACGAAAGGATTTCTATATGTATAGTGAATTAAAAGGAAAGGTAGCCGTCATTACAGGCGGATCCAAGGGAATCGGAACGGCTGTCGCCAAGCGTTTCGGGCAAGAAGGTATGAAGGTTGTCATTAACTATAATTCCGATGACGCCGGTGCAGAGTTGGCTGCAGAAGCGGTTCGATGTGCCGGCGGAGAGGCGGTTGCTGTCAAGGCTCATGTCGGTACGGAAGAAGGCGTGCAGTCTCTGGTCGATGCGGCTGTAGAAAACTACGGAGGTATCGACGTATGGATTAACAATGCGGGCATGGAAAACAAGGTGGCGACTCATGAAATGCCCTTAAGCGATTGGGAACGAGTTATTAACGTTAATTTAACAGGTGTATTTCTTGGTACACGTGCAGCTTTGACATATTTTATGGAGCATAATGTAAAGGGAAGTATTGTAAATATGTCATCCGTTCATGAGCAGATTCCTTGGCCGACCTTTGCACATTACTGTGCATCCAAAGGCGGTATTAAACTCTTTACGCAAACTGTGGCCATGGAGTATGCCAAGTACGGAATTCGTGTAAATGCCGTCGGTCCCGGAGCTATTAATACGCCTATTAATGCGAAAAAATTCTCCGACCCCGTTCAGTATGAAGAAACTATGAGTATGGTTCCTATGAAGCGTATCGGTAAGCCTGAAGAAGTGGCAGCTTGTGTGGCTTGGCTTGCTTCCGATGAAGCGTCATACGTAACAGGAATCACCCTTTTTGTAGACGGCGGCATGACCTTGTATCCGGCTTTTCAAGACGGTAAGGGTTAAAGCTTTGTAAAAGAGTATACGGGTCGGCGATATGATTTTGCCGTAGCCGATTTAGAAAAGAACATATATGAAAAACGTATTGGTTATTTAGGGACACACGGATTTACAGCACAATTCGTTTAACAATAAGATTATTATGGCAGATTTGGAAAAGGCTTTGCCTGAAGCTCGTTTCGAGTATTTAGATGCCATGTACCCCAATTTTAAAATTGATGTAAAAAAGGAACAGGAACAATTGGTATGGGCCGATGTTATTCTCCTTCAGTTCCCCATTTTTTGGTACAGTCTCCTTTACTGTCGGTGCACCGGAAGATATGTATCGTGAAGGAGGTTTTCAATTCTACCCTGTGGACATGATGACGACTCGTTTTATTCAGACGGCTCATTTGTGCAGTTTGGACTATGAAGGTGCCGTGTATACGTGCGGTCTCGGCTATGTGAACCGTGATGATGCGGAAGCTTGCAAGGCTATGGAGTCGGCAGCTCACGAACATTCACAACGCGTAATTAACCGCATTGAGGAATTGGCGAAATAGAATATCTACATGACTAAACCCGCTTGTCCTTATGTGGACAAGCGGGTTTTATAATGCGTACTATTTTAACTTTTTAGTGAAGCTGCGGTGGCGGTGTTCTTTCTTATCGGCTTTTACGCGGAAATAGTTGTGCTTAATGGCCGTATTTTTGTCGTCCGTCGTCGTATACACGTCGAAGAGGTCGAGAGATTCGATAAAGGGAACAAATTTTTTAAAGCCGAAGTTTCTTACATCAAAGTCGGAGAATTGTTTATTCAATAAATTCCCTAAGGTGCCTGAGAAAATCCAGCCGTCTTCATCCGAGTTTTCTTCTGTCAGTTTGATAAGAGCCAATTTAATAGTCGATAAATCTTTGCCTAACGTATTATCGAATGCGTCTTGCCCGTTATGACGATATTCGGAAGGATGGGAGGCCTTTTCACGGTCGTGCGGTACCGAAGTTTCAGGTTCGGTCGGTTCTTCGCAAGCTTCTTCAAGGAGGACATCCAAGTAGAGAAACTTGTTGCAAGCCGAAATAAATGAGCGAGGTGTTTTGCTTTCACCCATGCCTAAAACATACTTTTGTGATTCTCTTAAACGAGAAGCCAAACGAGTGAAGTCGCTATCCGATGAAACAATACAATAGGCATCCAAATCGCTTTGGTAAAGAAGATCCATTGTATCAATAATGAGTGCCGAGTCGGATGAATTTTTACGAATAGTGTTGCTGTATTGTTGAATCGGCTGGATGGCATTATCGAGAATAATATTTTTCCAAGAAGCCATTTGAGGTGTTGTCCAGTTGCCGTAAATGCGTTTATAAACAATATTTCCCAAGTTGTTGGCTTCAGACAAGATGACATCGATATACTTGTTGGAAATGTTTTCGGCGTCAATAAGGACAGCCAATTTCATTTCTTGGTTCATCGTCTCCCTACTCCCCTTTGTATGGTCATTAAATGAGTTGTTGTAAGCGGTTCGTCAAGTCTGTCGGATTTTGCGCAGCCGAAAGATCCATAATCGGTTGTGCCCCCACGTACAAGAGATTGTCGTTGCCGCGGTGAACGTCGGTGGCAGTCGGTTTTTTACCGTCGTGGTAGACGGCCGACAAATTGCCGGCAATGAGGTAGGCTCGTTCTTTACCGCTCATAGAGGAGATGGTTTCCGGCTGGTACCAGTCTTTTCCGTGGAGAGAAATCATTCCTGTATCGGCATTGACCTTAACGACACCGCCACTCCACTTTGTAATATCTTCATTATACACGTTACGGCGGGAAATAGTGGACGGATGGTCATTAAAGAGTTCGTTAATACCGCCCGAAGACTGGCCGGGGTTCTTGTCCAGAATTCGCTGCCATACGGCAGCACCGGCTCCGATGTTGTATCCTGCATTAACGGCGTATGTGAATGCCAAAGCATCGGCTTCTTTTTCCATCGGTTTCGTAATTAATTTAGCCGTGCCGACTTGAGATAAGATACCTGTAATGAGCTGAGTAGATGTATCACCGCCGATAGCCGCACCGGCAAGGACTAAAGGCATTTGTTTACGAATGCCTTGGATAGGGTGTCCTTTTTGGCCGTGTCCCATTTCATGAGCCAAAACAAAGGCCAGTTCGTTTTCATTGTAATTTAAAGGTTCAAAGGCCCCTATATTAACGCTTAGGTTATGGCCGATAGTACAAAAGGCGTTAAAGCTTTTGTCGTCATTAACAAAGTAATTGTACGGCTTTTTCGTAATAGACGGATCTGTTTTTGCAATGGAAGCGGATAAACGCGTCATAATACGGTCCAACATGGCGTTGGCACGAGGATCGTTGTTGACACCGTATTTTTTCTTCATTTGTTCAAAAAATTCGTTGCGGCCACCGTTATCGAGATGTTTTAATTCTTTTTCGAGGGCGAAGTATTGTATGCCCGCACCGGCGAAACTTGTCCAGTCTATAGCTTCGGCTGTTTGCAAGGTTGAAGAGGCGGGACTGAGAGACACTGCCAGAATACCGGCAAGAATATATGATTTTATAGATTTTTTCATGAATAAATCCCCTTTCGAGCGGGTAGAAAAATATTTTGCACTTACGAGTTTTATTATACCACATAACAGCCCGTAAACAGCAAAAGGAAGAGGAGGGTTATGTATTTTTAACACATTGAATACTTTCTTGCAGTAAAAATGAGACAAAGGAAAAATATAAGGTTTGTGAACAGACCCTTTTAGATTGATGAGAAAATAGGGTATTGACATAAAGATATAAGAGAGATATGATGAATGGCATAATTATATACCGTCCATAAAACCGAAGAAGCGGGAGTAACGACGTTATCGTGCACTTACAGCGAGCCGGAACGGTGAAAGCCGGCAGAACGCAGACCGTCAAATGGGCCGCAGAGGGCGCAAGGAAAGGCAGTAGCCGAGTATTTTGCGACGTAAGGCATACGTCAGTTGCCGGGAATATGTTAGTATTCCGTCGAGAGCAGGGAGTTTCTCCTGAACCAAGGTGGCACCGCGGAACCGTATCCGTCCTTGACATGTATTCTTGTCATGGACGGATTTTTTTGTACGCCGAATAGGAATGACCAAAGGAACACCCCGTCTGCAGGAGACATCTGCAAACGGGGTGTTTTTCAACCATATTCAATTGTCGTAAAGTCTTATCTTAGTATGTCTATAAAATATACAAGCAGATTACTTCCATTTAAACTTTCTTACACGACCTACATAAAATATCTTTTGGCATAGCACGCACAACAGGTAATCGAAGAGCTACTTTTGAAATACGTATTTGTTTCTTAAGAGTGTCATGTGTAAAACGGTAGATTGTCGTCATGCTATACGTCCATCCGTAATCCTCTCTTACAGAGAAATCTTTTCTTGCAACGTAATGAGCGACTCTGTTTCCAAGTGGAGGTGCAGTCAAGAAGTACCGCCCGAAGGAGTCGTCGATTACAGGTTCTTACTGATGGTGTGAGTCCGCCGGCCGTGAGAGGAACAGCCGCTATATTGCGAAGGCTCACTGTGTTGTTCTGCGTCCAACGGAATCACCTCATCTCCTTGATTTTGCCTACAGTATAACATGGGAAAGGGGCGCGTCAAGAGCGAATTCATACGGTTAATGCAAGATATGAAGACCTGCATGCATAAAAGTAAATGGGATTTAGACAATAAAATTTAAAGTCATAAAGTAAATATGATAATTATTTAAATAGTTTAAAAATCAGATTATAAGTGTCGGCGTCGATGGAGTAGCATTTCTCGGTGCTCCCGGGTATATAGTAGTGTAGAACGAAACAGCCTTCAGCTCATACCGATTAGTGAGTTGAAGGCTGTTTCGTCGTACCTGATCAGTCATTAATAATAAGGGCCATGAAGACGAAGTCTTCCGTTCCCTTTGTATTGTCTACGCCGTGTTTAAAACCGTTAGGCGTGAAGGTGACTTCGCCCGGACCGATTTCCCGGATCGAACCGTTGTCGTTGTAAAGTGCATGCCCCTTGAGAACATAGTAGGTTTCGCTGTTGCCGACGTGTTCGTGGTAGCCCAGGACGGAACCGGCAGGGATGGTTACTTCTGCATAAAGTCCGCATTTATCGTTCATTTCTTCCTTACCTAATAAATGCTTAATATACATAGGACCTTGACCACCGGCGTAATTCATCTTTTCATCCGTCCGCAAATCGGATGTTACGAAATTTTTCATATTCATAATCCTCCTCCTGAATTGAAGCTCTGTTTATTATACGGCAAAGCGGGTGGAAATAAAACAGACCTGCACGTTAAAGAGCAGGTCTGTCCGATGGGGACTAATATTCCGTATCTTCCGTTAAAGGTGTTTTGCCGAAGCGAGTTACCAAGTCCTTCTTTTCCCAATGCCATTTGGGTGAAGCCAAACTGATGGAGTCGTCATAAGCAGGTGATTGCATATTGAGGATGCCGCAAACCAGTTCGTATACGAGGTCATTCGTGAAGTATGATTGTGCATGAGACTTTAAGGTTGCCGTAATTTCCGGGTTACGTTGCATGTAGTCGTCGGAAAGCCATGTAAACATGGGAATCCGCAAGACCTTAAAGCTGGCACCGTCAGGTTGACGGGCAATGCTCGGGTCCGAACCGTGGTCGGAGAAATAGAGCATGGCATCTAAGTGCAGATTATCTTTTGCGTAGTCGAAGACTTGGGACAAGAACCAATCGGTATATAAAATGGTATTGTCGTAGTCAGCCTCTTGATTTATCTTGCCGTCATCAAATTTTTGGAACTCTGCCGGATAGCGGTTTCTATATTCTATGTGGCTGCCCATAATGTGGAGAACGACAAAGTTCTTTTCATTCGGGTTCACCTTCGTTAAGAACTGTAAAAGCGCTCCGTCCAAGGTTGATTCTTTCAAGTCCTGGTCGACCCATTCCGAGACATCTGCTGTCTTGGCAATGAGTGAAATCGGTGTATCGGCCACGCCTACGGAGCCTTGATTACTAAACCAATACGTTTTATAACCGGCTTTTTTTGCCATGTCGATGATAGAAATGGATTCATTAAACTGTTTTGTATTGTAGAAATTAGACTCCGTCAAGGCATGTTCCAATACGGGAACCGTATACCATACACAGCTGTAGACATTAGTAAAGAGGGTAAAGTGCGGATCTTCTTTTACGACACTCAACCAAGGCGTATTATCCGGTGCTGACGGGTTATAGGCATTCATGAGTGTTCGTGTTTCTGATTCGCCGATAACGACGATAACTGTATTGGGTCCCAGGCGAGGATTGAGTTGTACTGCCTGTAAAGCGGCATATTTATCATCATGATTTTCCGCATATAATTTAGCCCGTTCCAAATAATCGTGAGTGTCTAAAAAAGTTCGTACAGGAAAAGAATTAGGCAAGAGTTCGTCATACAATATCCAGACGGACGGAACGATGACGAGGAGGGACAATAAGGGTAAAATCTTTTTGTATACTGTCGTTTTCGGCAAAGACGATATCATATAGTGGGTGCCGAAAAAGAATGCGATAATAAGAAATAGTAGAAACATCGTACCGATGATCATTCCCGCACCTAACGAATGCAGGTATTCCAGTGTTTCAGCCGGACCGGTTTGGAAGATAATCAAAGAACCGGATGTGGTAATACAAGACTGATACAGACTGTAGTAAGCCCATTGCATGACGTTGACGGCTACGACAAGAAGCAGCAGGCCGGTCATAACTAAAGCGCTTATTACGCGCGGTAAGAATTGCTTGGCCGTCATGGATAAAAGAAAAAGTACGGCAAAGAGAAAGAGACCGTTATATATGTCGTAAATATTATTTAAGTAGACCGTGTTGCCGTTAATTAGAGTTATATAAGCCAGATACGGCCCCGTGATTATCCATGACAATCCCACGAGAGCCGGTGCGGCAAGGGAGCGAAACGACAAATTTTGCACGTATAAGGCCAAAGCAACTACGACAGCGCCGACAGCGGGAATAAGGCCTCGCAGCATAGCGTCTATATTATCCTGACCCAAACCGAGGGACACGATAAATTGCCACTGAATACATAAGGCATATAAAATGATGAAGACCCCAATGAGGGATAAGATTCGTTTCTTTGTGTATATCTTATGGGGTTCTTGAATATATTCTGAGTCTGATGATTGATGCATGTAAATAAATCCTCCTCCGGTAACACCGCATTACGCCACTTATTATACTCTAATGTATATGAATTACATAGTGTTTTTGCTTTTTTGGTGTAACGGCTCGGAAAAATGAAAAAAATGCTCAAAAGAATCGGAAGTTTATTTGAATATATAAAAGAGTATGATACACTGAGTAATAAATAATACACCGATGGGATATAAGTTCTATGCGGACGTCGTCATATAGAGGAGAGTGTATTGGAAATGAGTACTGGTGGTAAAAAAATAGCCGTTATCGGTGCCGGACCGGCAGGATATACGGCAGCGCAGGAATTGTCGAAGAACGGTTATACCGTCGATATTTATGACAAAGAGGATCGACTTGGCGGGGCTATTTACACGGGTATTCCCGAGTACCGTATGTCCAAGATCTTTTTGGACAAAGTTTTTGCGTCTATGAAAGAAGATAAAAATATTACTTTTCACTTTAATACGAAAATCGATTGTGAAAGATTTGAGGGTCTAAGGAAAAACTATGATAAAGTTCTTGTCGCCACAGGAGCTCAGATTGAAAATACATACGGCTTTGAACCCGGAAACGGGTTATATGCCGGGTTGACCCTTTTATATGACCTGAATATTCGCGGCAACCATGAGTATTATAAAAAGTATAAGAAGGCCATGGTTTGGGGCGGCGGTAATGTCGCTATGGATTGTGCTCGATCTCTTGTTCGTATTATTGATGACGTGTCGGTTGTTTACCGGCGCTCGGAAGAAGAAATTACGGCTAATAAGAGCGAAATCCGTGATGCACGTAATGAAAATGTTAAATTCAACTTCCTTTGTAATGTAAAACGCGTTCTGCGTGATGATTCAGGTGCCGTCACGGGTGCCCAATTGATCCGCCAGGAGCTGGGTGAGCCTGATTCATCGGGGAGACGGTCGCCGCAGTCCGTGCCCGGATCGGAATTTAATATTGACGCGGATATCATTGTCATGGCTATCGGGCAGAAGGTAGATTTATCAGAATTAGCCGAAGACTTAAAAATAACGGAAAATTACCGGACAACCTTGGAAAATGTCTTTATTGCCGGTGATGCCAATGTCGGACCCGCTACTATCGGTAAGGCCTTGATGGAAGGACGTGCCGTTGCGGCAGAGATGCAAAAGGCTTGATTTCTTGTAAAACGAACATATGTAAGAACTTGTTTTTTGCATATGTTCGTTTTTTTATGTAAATCTATTGCCAAGGATCAAGAAAATATGATATAATCTCACTTGTTCGAGGCGATTCAGTCGCCCGGAGAGTGTAAAACGGCCTCGTGGTGTAGCGGTTAACATGTCGCCCTGTCACGGCGAAGATCGTCGGTTCAAATCCGATCGAGGTCGCCATAGTTGCTCAGGTAGCTCAGTCGGTAGAGCAGGGGACTGAAAATCCCCGTGTCGGCGGTTCAATTCCGTCCCTGAGCACCACATACGCGGAAGTAGCTCAGTGGTAGAGCACCACCTTGCCAAGGTGGGGGTCGCGAGTT
>ERZ773035.399-NODE-399-length-36528-cov-13.618320_pt1 | contig 36528 bp, 15 predicted proteins | sample MGYA00511487_ERZ773035 | MGnify/ENA primary metagenome ERZ773035 (study PRJEB29015, sample SAMEA2737985) | human oral metagenome | biome: human oral; feature: human-associated habitat; material: dental | place: China | collected 2024 ...
AACAGTGTGATGGAGAACTTCTTCGGCCTGTTAAAGCAAGAGATTTACTATGGGCACGTCTACCATAGTTACGAGGAACTCAAGACGGCGATCGAAGAGTATATCATCTACTACAATGAGTGCCGCATCAAGGAGTCTCTCGGCTGGCTCAGTCCTGTTCAGTTCCGTCGCAAACATCTCGCCGCATAGAAAAAAGCGCAGGAAATCGCTTTCCCACGCTTTCAGGTCTAACTTTTTGGGGTCACTACATAGGCAGTCCCTTTTCTGTTTAGACTGTTCTAGCCCAAGGGGTGTACCGCATGAGGCGATGGAGGGGCGATAGGTTTTATTGACAAAAGGTGAGAATTAGCTTAGAATGAGACGCATATTAAAAAGGGTCTATGTCAAATGTTACGGACAATCAGCGTATGCCACGCAAACACCTCGCTCTGTCAGGGGTTGCTTTGACGTATCGCACGTTATATGTATCTTTCCGTAACATTTATTATAGAGCTATGAACAATCGGATATCGAAATAAGTGGAACAGGTGCCCATGAGAGGGCTTAATAGGGAATTTCGGTGCGATGCCGAAGCGGTCCCGCCACTGTATAGAGGAGCGACGCTGCCCCGTGTATGCAGAAAGCATACACGGGTATGTCACTGGGGGAGCATCCCCTGGGAAGGCGCGGCGGAGCGATGATTCTGAGCCAGGAGAACTGCCTGTTTGACGCTCACCGTGAATCCACGTGCGATGGGGAGGGGAGCCGCGCGACTGTCTTGCGCTTTTGGGCGTGGGGGCGGCTTTCTTTATATGGAAAGCCGCTTTTTTGGTTCTTGATGCTTGTTTCGATGTCGTTGGGAAAGGAGGTATGCTGTGATCATACGCATATGGATGACGATGGCTCTTTTCTTTCTGCTGCTTTCGCCATCGGTGCACGCGGCGGAACAGTCCTCCGATCCGATGGTGCTGGAGTGGACGACGACGCGGGTGTGGATCTCCAAGGGAGAACTTTGCGCTGCCGGGCAGTTCGTGAACCACAGGGAGGACATCATGGTCACGGGGCTCAATGCGTTTACGATGGAGATTACATTTCACCGTGCAGACGGGTCATCCGATACGTTTGTCGGCAGTCCAAAGCAGCTTCCCCTGTGCAGGATTCCGGCGGGCGGGACGCGGCGGGTGACGCTGAACTTTGGCCCTTTTGACGGGCAGTGGAAGTCGTGGACGACACAGGAGGTCTATACGTTTTCCTATATTGATGAGATGCGCCGGTAGATGATGAAAGGAATGGACGGCACCGGAGGTGCCGCTTACAGGGAGGAAGTATACGAATGAAGAAAAGACAGCTGACGCTGGCGGTGACGGCGGCACTATTATCCACGGGGATGGGACAGAGCGCGGTGCACGCGGGGCACGATGAAAATTTATCCCTCTATACACTTGACACCATTGTGGTTGAGGCGGAGCAGACCATCAACCAGTTCGGCGATACGGTGACGGAACAGTCGTACTATCGGACGGGCGGGGATGTGAAGGTCATCACGCGTGAGGAGATCGAAAAGCGGCACTATCTCGATCTCACGGAGGCGATCAAGCGCATCCCGGGGGTGACGTTCCAGAATCCCGGCTACCGCGGCGGAGAGTACGGCTATCAGTTCTACAACAACGGCGTGCTCATCAACGGCGACTCCCGCGTGATCATCCTCATCGACGGGCGCCGCGTGGACAATCTGGCGAGCACGCGCATCGGCGAGGACAGTCTGACGGGCAGCAAGTCCACAGGGGTCAACCTCGATCAGCTGCTCAGCATTGAGAGCGTGGATAAGATTGAGGTCATCAAAGGCCCCGGCGCCTCTGTCTATGGTCCGGATGCGACGGGCGGCGTCATCAATATCATCACGCGCAAGGGTGCCGAGGGGATGCACGGTTCGCTCGATCTTTCGACGGGGTCCTGGCATAAGCACAACTACGCGCTGACGTTTTCGGGCAGTGCGGACAGCGACAAGACGCTGCGGTATTTCGCTACGGTGAGCCGGAATATGAGCGGCGATACGAAGTATGTCGATGGCGTGACGGGCGGTACAGGCACGCTCGGCGGCTCCCGCTGGAAGGAAGATGCGGCGAATATCCGCATTGACAAATCGTTTGGCAAAAAGCAAAATCTAAAGCTCTGGTACAATTTTAAGGAGGGCAGGGACGGCTATCCGATTGCAACGCCGAGCTTACAGTACTGGAACGAGGAGGATTGGAACCGCATCATCTTCGGGGCTGCGGTCGGACAGCTCGATGCAAGCAATGCCCTGCGCGGTGCGGTTGACCCGAATGACGGGGTATGGAAGCCCGCGCGTCCGCTCTCCGGGGATGCACGCAATCCCGGCTACCATAACCTCTATGCCCTCGACGGCAAGGTGTATCGGTCCTTCAGCAAGTTTAAGCACAGCGACTGGGAAGCGATGTGGACGTTCAACAAGGAAAACGGGATGGAGAGCTTCCTGCGCATCTACGACCAGAACCATCGCTACTCCAATCGTGATAAATTCGTCTGGGGGACGAAGCGGCGTGTAGAACTTGCCGCCGACTATCGCGCACAGTTCCCCTCCGGCGCGACCAAAGAGCAGCTGAGGACATGGATCAGGGAACATCTGGCGCCCTTCCCGGACGGGGATCCGGCGCGGGTACAGGCGTGGCTGGAGCGCACCGGCGGCGCAGCGCCGGAACCGACGAGTTGGCAGGAGGAAAAGAATAACGGCGTGCAGCTCCAGTATGCAAAATCCATTGGAAAAAATGATGTCATCGCGAGCATCACCTATGACCATGCACGCAATTTTGCAAAGCACCGGAAAAATGACGGCACCATCGTCTCGTCACATACGACGCGCAACTCGGTGCTCGGCTATGTGCAGGATAAGATACACATTACGCCGAACTTTGATCTGACGCCGTCACTGCGCTATTCTTACTACTCAAGTTATGAGTCCTCGACGGCAGGGGATGATGTGCAGGGCAAGGGCAAGTCTCACTTGTTTACCCCGTCTCTTAATACGGAGTATCTCTTTGATGATACGCTCAGTATGTATGCCGGCTGGACGAAGATCTACCGCCCGCTGCGGCAGGGAGACTATACGGCGGTGGATGGGGTATTTCGGACACCGCTGAAGGATGAACGCGGCGATGTGTGGACGCTTGGCGTGCGCAAGGAGTTCTCTCCGACTACGGCGCTCGCCGTGCATTACGACTGGACGCGGATGCGCAATGCCATCGCGACGCTGCCCATCTGGGATGATGCCGCAAATGAGTTCAGCAGTACGGCGGTCAATGCCAAAGAGGACAAGAAGTCCTTTAATATCACATTCGACCATGCCTTTGGCAAACATGTGACGATGAGCGCCTCCTACTCGCATATGCAGGATAAATGGATGGCCAAGAGCGGCTGGGTGCTCGATCCGAACTGGGGGTACCAGAGCGGCAGCGACCTCAACACGCAGATCAACCGCCTGCGCCCGGCGAACCATTACGCGCTCAATCTCTCCTATGAGAACCGGAAGCTCTATACGGGGCTGCTCATCAACTGGTACACGGGCAACAGCCGCACGGCGTTCACCGATACGAGATTCCTCGTCCTCGACTGGAACCTCAACTATGAGGTGACAAAGGACATGACGGCGTATCTCGTCGTGAACAATCTCACCAATGAGGCATATGAGACATCGTACAATTCGTGGAACGGCATCGGCAGCTCTGCCATGCCGGCGCGCAGTGTGATGCTCGGCGCACGATATAAGTTCTAAGGCATCGCTGTATCATCAGTGATGCCCTCAGCGTACTGCCATGGAGACTGCCGCATGAAGCTTTCGCAGGCTTCATGCGGCAGTCTCATTTTCTGTGCATTCGGAGGAAGGATGAAATTTTCTTATCTTTTGCCCGCCTGCCTTGCGCTGCTGCTCACGGGGTGCAGTCCCGTTGTGCGCGTCCATGAGGCGCCCGCGCGCGCCCCGATAGAAACGCCCGGCGCACACTATCCCGTGACGATTGAGAATCTAAGCGCCAAAGGGGAAGCGGTGACGGCGGTCTATGACGCGCCGCCGCAGCGCGTGGTTGCGGTCTGGCAGAACTCCATTGAAACATTGCTCGCGCTCGGGGTCGGCGACCGCATTGTGGCGGGGATGGGTGTCCCCAATGCCAAATACATCCGCGCTGCGTACCGCGCGGCATATGAGGCGATCCCCTATACCTCGCTGGAACATCTGGATGTGGAGACGGTTCTCATGATGGAGCCGGATCTCATCGTCGGCTGGGGCTCGACGTTCTCGCCCAAGGTGCTGCGCAGTACGGATTTTTGGGCGGGACGCGGGATCCATACCTATATCGCGCCCGCCTCTGTGTCGGGGGCTACGCAAAAGACGCTGACGACGGAGTGGCAGGATATTTTGAATATGGGGCGCATTTTTGACCGGCAGGACAGGGCAGAGGAGATTGTGGCGGAGATGCAGCGTGAGATTTCCTTTGTTACGGAGGAAACGCAGGATAAAAAGACGCGGCCGCGTGCGCTTGTCATCGAGTTTTTGGGCAAGGAGATCCGTTCCTATGGGCAGGATACGCTCGCCGGCGACATGCTCCGCGCACTCGGTGCGGTGCATCTGGCGGCAGACGGGGAGAGCCTCAGCATGGAGGAGCTGATTACACTTGACCCCGATGCCATCTTTGTGGTCGTCATTGAGAGCGACTATGACAATGAGGAGGCCGTCCTTTCTCATATCTATGACAATCCCGCGCTGCAGGGGCTGCACAGTGTGCGGGAGCGCCGCATCTATCCATTGCCGCTCTATGCGGTTTATAGTGCGGGCATTCGCAGCTATGACGGTATTTTGATTTTCGCGCAGGGGCTTTATCCGGAGCTTTATAAAAGGTAGGAGGTCGATGCAAACAATGGTACAAAATGCGAAGTTTCCGCTGCTCTGTCTGCTGCTTTTGGCAGTGCTCATCGCTGCACTTTTCTGGGCGCTCTCGATTGGGACGGTACATTTGCCAAGCGATGTTATCGCCGTCGCCCTCCTCGACCAGCTGCGCGGAGATCTCCCCATCGAGGCGCCGGGGCAGGGGCCTGTGCATGATATTGTATGGCTGCTGCGTCTGCCGCGGCTCCTGCTCGCCGCCATCATCGGTGCGGGGCTTGCCGTCTGCGGGGTCATCATGCAGGCGATTGTCAAAAACCCGCTTGCCGATCCCTATATCCTCGGGATCTCTGCGGGGGCGTCGCTTGGGGCGACGGCTGCCGTCCTCCTCGGCATTGGTGCGGCATTGGGGGAGAACGCCATCGGGATTGCGGCGTTTCTCGGGGCGTTTGCCGTTTCCCTCGGCGTGCTCTTTATCGCAAATATCGGCGGACGGGCCAGCGCGATGAAACTCCTGCTCGGCGGCATGGCGCTCAGTGCGGTATGCAGCGCATTTTCGAGTTTCATCGTCTATTTCGCCGGGGACAAGGAGGGCATCCAGACCATCACGTACTGGATGATGGGGAGCCTCGCGGGGGCGCGGTGGGATCATATGGCGCTCATCGGCGGGACGGTTCTGCTCGCGGTGCTCTTTTTCTGGTCGCAGAGCCGCATCCTCAACCTCATGCTGCTGGGCGATGCGTCCGCCATCACGCTCGGCACGGATCTCCACCCCTATCGGCAGACCTATCTCATCGTCAGTGCGCTCGTCGTCGGCTTTGCCGTATTTGCGGCGGGGATGATCGGCTTTGTGGGGCTTGTCGTGCCCCATGTGGTGCGGATGCTCGTCGGCACGCATCATGGGCATCTCATCCCTGTGACGGCACTCGCAGGGGCGATTTTTCTCGTTGTTGCGGATGGCCTTTGCCGCATCATTATCCCGCATACGGAGCTGCCCATCGGTATTCTCATCTCGCTTGTGGGGGCGCCTGCATTCATCTATCTCATGGTAAAGCGCACCTATGGCTTTGGAGGAAACTGATATGGAGATCTTGGCAGAGGCGGTAAAGCTCTTCATCGGGGATCAGGAGATTCTAAAGGGGGTGGATTTTCACCTAAGGCCCAAGGAGTTCCTCGGCATCATCGGCCCGAACGGCAGCGGCAAGAGTATGTTCCTCAAATGCCTGTACCGTGTGCAGCAACCGTCTGCGGGGGAGATTCGATTCGACGGGCGGCTGCTCGATGAGCTTTCCTATCGAGCGTCGGCGCTCCGGCTCGCCGTCGTGGCGCAGCACAATGTTTACAGCTTCGACTTTACCGTCATCGGCGTGGTGCTGATGGGACGCGCCCCGCACAAGCGCCTGCTTGACCGTGACAATGCAGAGGATTATCGGATTGCGCGGCAGGCGCTCGCGACGGTCGGCATGGCGGGGTTTGAGGAGCGGAGCTTTAGCAGCCTCTCGGGCGGGGAGCAGCAGCGCGTCATCCTCGCGCGTGCGCTCACGCAGCAGGCGGAGTGCATGATTCTCGATGAGCCGACGAATCATCTGGATATTAAATATCAGCTTCAGCTGATGGATATTGTCAAGAGCCTTGATTTGACGGTTGCGGCAGCGATTCATGACCTGAGCCTTGCGGCACTCTACTGCGACCGCCTCATCGCAATAAAGAAGGGGCGCGTCGTGGGACTTGGCACGCCCGCACAGCTCCTCACAGAGGCGTTTATCTACGAGCTCTACGAGGTGCATGCCAAGGTGGAGACGGATGCAGAGACGGGGCGCATCTATATCCGCTATCTGCCGCAGTACGATGCGCAGAGGCGATAGGACAGCATGCAGGTGCAAGGTTTGCTTAGGCGTACCGCATGGCGCATGGATCTTTTCGGTAACATTTATATAGGGATTCATACGAAAGCGCCCCGGGGATTGTCCCTAGGGCGCTTTTGCGCGGTCATTTTGGTTTTGCGTGAGGCGATCAGCGTATATACGCCGTGGTTTTTTTAGAAAAGATCCTTTGCGAGGATGATGGTCTGCTCGCGCGAGGGGCCGACGGAGATGATGCCGAGCGCGATGCCCGTGATCTCTGCCATGCGCGCGAGGTACTTGCGCGCGTTTTCGGGGAGGCTCTCATAGCTGCGGATGCCGGAGATGTCCGTCTTCCATCCTTGGAATGTCTCATAGACAGGCGTGACCTCAGCGAGAACCTTGAGGCTTGCGGGCACGCCCTTGAGGAGCTGTCCCTTGTGCTGATAGCCTGTGCAGATTTTGATTTCGTCAAAGCCGTCGAGGATATCTAGACGCGTGATGGCCATGTAGTCGATCCCGGAGAGCAGCCCCGCGTGGCGGACGACGACGGCGTCGAGCCAGCCTGTGCGGCGCGGGCGCCCCGTGACGGTGCCGAACTCATGCCCCGCCTCGCGCAGACGCGTGCCGATTTCATTGCACTGCTCTGTCGGGAAGGGGCCTTCGCCGACACGCGTGCAGTACGACTTGACGACGCCGACGACCTTGTCGATTTTCTTCGGTGCGACGCCCGCACCGATGGTGACGCCGCCGGAGATGGGGTGCGAGGCGGTGACGTAGGGGTATGTGCCGTAGTCGATATCGAGCATGGTCGCCTGTGCGCCCTCAAAGAGGATTTTGCGCCCTGCGGCGATCTCCTCGTTGATGAGCGGGATGGTGTCCGTGACGAGCGGGCGCAGCCGCGCAGCGTAGTCCAGGTACTCCGCGAGGATTTCCTCGTAGGAGAGCGGCTTGTGGTCGTAGAAGGAAAAGAGCTCGCTGTTCTTTGCGGCGAGGTTTATGCGGAGTTTTCTTCCAAACTCGTCCGCGTCCATGAGGTCACAGACGCGGATGCCGATGCGGTTGTCGCGATCCATGTAGCAAGGGCCGATGCCGCGGCCGGTCGTGCCGATTTTGTCCGCGCCGCGCTGTGCATCGCCGATGCCGTCCATCAGACGGTGATACGGCATGACGACGTGGGCGCGGTCGGAGATGCGGATGTTTGAGACATCAATGCCACGTGCCGCTAAGGCATCCATTTCCTGCAAACAGACCTCAGGGTCAAATGCGACGCCGTTGGCGATGATGTTGTGCGTCCCCTTGTAGAGGATGCCGGACGGCAGAAGGCGGAGTTTGTACTCCTCGCCGCCCGCGACGACGGTGTGCCCTGCGTTGCAGCCGCCTTGGTAGCGGACGACGGTGTCGGCTTTGCTCGCAAGGTAGTCAACGATTTTCCCTTTGCCCTCGTCGCCCCATTGCGTCCCTGTGATAACGATGGTTGACATAATAAAATCCCCTTTTCTCGGCTCTTTGTCAAATTCTGCGGCGCACCGCATACATCATGAGAGCCTCTCCCTCAAAGTGCAAAACGCTGAAAGATGGTGTCCACGTTGCGCAGGAAATACTTGTAGTCAAAGCAGTCTGCAATTTCCTGCGGCGTTAGATGTGCCGCGATGTCGGCATCTTTTTCGATGTTCGTGCGAAAATCCTCCTTTTCGAGCCAGCGCTTCATGGCGTTGCGCTGTACCCATACATATGCGGTTTGGCGCATCACGCCCTTGCCGATGAGCGCCGTGAGAATGCGCTGACTGTAGATCAGCCCGCCGGTGCGCTCCATGTTGTGCAGCATGGCGTCGGGGTAGACGAGGAGTTTATCAATGATGCCCGTCAGCTTGTGCAGGCAGTAGTCCACATTGATGGTGCTGTCGGGCAGGATGACGCGCTCGACGGAGGAGTGCGAGATGTCGCGCTCGTGCCAGAGGGTCATATCCTCAAGCGCCGCGACGGCGTTGCCGCGGACGAGGCGTGCCATGCCGGAGACGCGCTCGCAGTTGATGGGGTTGCGCTTGTGCGGCATCGCGGAGGAGCCTTTTTGCCCCACCTTGAAAAACTCCTCCACCTCGCGGATGTCGGTGCGCTGGAGGTTGCGGATCTCCGTTGCGATTTTTTCCATCGTGCCTGCGATGATGGCGAGCGTCGTGACCAGCTCTGCATGGCGGTCGCGCTGGATGACCTGCGTCGCAAGAGGCACGGGGGTGAGCCCCAGCTTTTTGCAGGTGATTTCCTCGATGCGCATGTCGATGTTGGAGTAGGTGCCGACGGCGCCCGAGAGCTTGCCGACGGCGACGGTCTTTTGTGCGCGCGTAAGGCGGTCTATATCGCGCTCGATCTCGGCGCTCCACAGGAGGAGCTTTAGACCGAAGGTCATCGGCTCCGCGTGGATGCCGTGCGTGCGTCCGATGCATGGCGTATGACGGAACTCGTCCGCACGCCGGCGCAGGACGGTGCGCAGTTCGTGCAGTCCCGCAAGGATTAGCCCTGCCGCGTCGCGCATGAGGATGCAGTATGCCGTGTCCTTGACATCGCTGGAGGTAAGCCCCTTGTGGATGTATTTGGAGTCTGCGCCGACATTTTCCTCAAGATTTGTGAGAAAGGCGATGATGTCGTGGTCGGTCGTCTTTTCGATTTCGCAGATGCGCGCGACATCGAACTTCGCGTTCTTCTTGATGTTCTCTGCGGCCTCGGCGGGAATCTCGCCAAGCTCTGCCATCGCCTCGCACGCTGCAATCTCGACGTTTAGGATGGTCTGCCACTCGTTTTCGAGCGACCAGAGATGCCCCATCTCCGGACGTGTATAGCGCTCTATCATGTAATTTCCTCCTGCCCTCTCTCGGGAGCCTGCCGCAGTGCTCTCCCGCAGACATAAAACAACTCCTTTATCATATATCCCAATGCGAAGAATGTCAACGCCGCAGAGGCCTTTTGCCGTGTATATTGTCATAGAGCCGTCATTTGTGAAAGAACCATTTTTATTTCAGAGAGGAGGTATTTAATAGGGGGTGCAGAAAAAAGAGTGCCTTTGCGTATGCACAAAGGCAAGATGCCGTCCGGCATACAGTGGAAAGGGATGATGATATGGAGGATCAGCAGCAGATGAGCCGCCGCACCTTCCTCAAGGCGGCGGCTGCGGCCGGCGTGCTCGCCGCAGGCGGCGCGGGCGTTTGGATGCTTGGCGGGGCGCGTGCCATAGAGCATACGGCAGAGCAGCTTTTAGGGGACTTGTCCGTTCTGCGGCTGCGGCAAATCATCACGAGAGATCCGGGACATACACGCATGCTCATGTGGGAGATGTCGGCGCCGACGGAGCACCTTGCGGCGGAGCTGCGTGCCTTGGGCGCGGACACATCTAAAACACGCCGTTTCCCTGCGGCAGATGACCGCTTTACGGATGACGGCGCAGCGGTGTTCCAGTACGCGGCGCTGCTCGATGGGCTGACGCCGGGCACCGACTATCTGTACCGCATTGTATCGGGCGATGCGGCGACGGATTGGCTGCCTCTTGCCGCGCCCGCAGAGCATGCGGCATACAAAATGCTGATTTTCCCCGATGCGCAGTCGAGCGACTACACGGACTGGCAGAATCTCGCCCGTGCGGCGTGGGCGCGCAATCAGGACGCGGCTCTTTTTTGCGGCATGGGCGACCTCGTGGACAACGGGGAGGACCGCGCTCAGTGGATTGCGTTTTTTGCGGGTCTGACACAGATGCAGCAGGCGGTTCCCTTCGTGCCCGTTATGGGCAACCACGAGACGTACAACCGTGACTGGAAGGTGCGTCTGCCCGAGGCCTATCTGCACTATTTCATCACACCGTCCAATGGCAGCGCCTCGTTTGACCGTTACTACTATTCCTTTGACTATGGCGATGTGCACTATATCGTCCTCTGCACACAGCAGCATGAGATTTCTGCGTTTGCGGACGGGCTTGTCGATGAACAGCTTGCATGGATGCGCCGCGATATGCAGGAGCACCGCAAAAAGTGGAACATCGTCCTCATGCACAAGGATGTCCTGCAATACCGCATCCACGGGCGAGCCGAACGCACGGAGGGGATTGATGAGGAAAATGGGCGCATATGGATGCCCATGTTCGATGCGCTCGGCATTGATATTGTCTTTACCGCGCATCTGCATACCTACCGCAACCGCGGGCATATCTATGCGTTCCAAAAATCTGCGGCGCAAAAAGGCCCGCTCTACATCCTGACAGGGGTCGCGGGCAATGTGCGCTATCCGAATCTCTGGGTGGATCACGCCTTTGATGAGGTGACGCTCCCGCAGCCCGAGACGGACAACTATCTCACCATGGAGATCCGGCAGGATGCCATTGAGGTCGCGTGTTTTCTCCCCGACGGCACGGAGATGGACCGCGTGCAGGTGCGGAAAAGATCGGCTGCGGGATGATTCTCATTGCTCTTTGTCGCACACTGCGTACAGAAAAGGCGTGTATAAAATAGGCAGTAATAAAGAAGGAAAAAGAAATGACCGCATAGAATTCTTTATTAAGATCATGTAAGAGGGGATAAGGTTCATGGGGCGGTCATGCGTATTTCCAATCCGATTGATTATGCAGGAAATAAGGCAGGAAATTTTGCTCGGCAGAAAACAGTGCAAGGAGCAAAATGGGTATATAGAAACACATTTGGGAGAGTTTTTTAATAGGAGGATATGATGAAGAAACAGATTTCACTCATACTATTGTTCTGTGCGCTATGCTCTATTCTATCTGGATGCGGGAAACAAGCAGGCAATGAATTTGTTGGTACATGGAAATATTCAGGAGTTTATAAAGGTGAGCATTATGAAACTTTCTATGTCATTGAAAAGGCAAAAAATGGAGATACATCATACTTAGTTACACGTTATGAACTAGATATAAACAGAGCAAAAAAAGCTTTTTCAGGAAAAATAGAGCTTGCAACCGAAAAAAAACAGTTTCCTGCACAATATAAGGATGGAATCTTAGAAAAGGATCCTTCTGAGAAATACTATCTTGAAGATGGAAAACTAAAAACAAATGTATCTCAAGATATTTACGAACGCGTCAGCGATAAATCCATGACATTTGAAGAAATGAATAACGGGCGCGGTTATCCTGCTCCGAAATAAGCGATACTGTTGCTGCCGTGCCGATCCCTTGGAGCGGTACGGCATTTTGATTCATAGGAAGGAGGTACTTGGTGAAAAGATTTATGCTGCGCTCGACGGCACGGAGATGAACCGCGTGCAGGTGCGGAAAAGATCGGTTGGGGTGGTGATATTCTCCTTGTAAAACATGGCTCCTTGTTGTATAATAGGCATAGAAAGAGTGCTGCCGGTAAACGGTCAGCCCCGTTTAGATTGAGTTCAGAAAACCCCGCCTAGACCTTGGGGGCAGGCGGGTTTTCTTATGCCTTGATAGCGACGAGGATGAACAGCGTCACCAAGAGCAACGCGCGTAAATCGTGCATCGTCATGGGCACCGCCCCCTTTCAGGGGCTAAGAATCGACCGCCTACCGTTTTGGCAGCATCTACAAACATTATACCATATCAGACAGCACTGCGGCTGTCTTTTTTCGTTGGAGATGAACTTCTGCCAAGATGTAAACTGAATAAAATAAATCAGTTGACAGTAAAATCCAAAACGTGTATGATAACATAGATTTATTTAATCAATAAATGCGGTTGGAGGTATCTGAACATTATGAAACTAAGGGAAATAATTCTCTGCGGGCTTTTTATTGCGCTCGTCGCGGTCGGTGCGTTTGTCCGCATTCCGGTCGGCACGGATGTCTATACGCTGCAGTTTCTCTTTACACTGCTCGCGGGGCTGGTGCTCGGTGCGCGGCTCGGCGCGGTTGCGGTCGGCACCTATGTCGTCATGGGGCTGGTCGGCATCCCCGTTTTTGCCTCGGGCGGGGGGCCGGGATATATCCTTCAGCCGACGTTCGGCTACCTTGTGGGATTCATTGTGCAGGCATATGTGACGGGGGCACTTGTACGGTGCGCCGCGCCGACTTTTCGCCGCGTATTTGGTGCGACGCTTGTCGGGATGGCCATTGTCTATCTCTTTGGCATCTCGTATTTCTACATCGCCTCGAACTATATCATTGATGCGCCCATTGGATTTTGGGCGGCGCTCTGGTTCTGCGGGGTATTGCAGGTTGTGCCGGACGCCTTGCTGTGTCTTATGGCTGCCACGGTTGGCATGCGTATGCAAAAGGCGGGGCTATGGTTGTAGTGCTGCGCGGCAGAGACATGGATCAATAGATGAGGAGCGCATATGATGGGCAAGGCATTATTCATCACGGGCACGGGGACAGATGTCGGTAAAACTTATGTGACGGGACTGATTGTAAAGTGTCTGCGCGAGGCGGGGCTTTCGGCGAGTTATTACAAGGCGGCACTCTCAGGGGCAGAGACGGCAGAAGATGGAAGTCTCCTGCCGGGCGATGCGCTTTATGTGCGCCGCATCGCGGGGCTTATGGAGCCGGCAGACGAACTCGTTTCCTATGTTTACCGCGATGCCGTCTCGCCGCATCTGGCGGCAAAAATCGAGCATCGCCCCATGGATTTTGACAAGATAGAGCGTGATTTTCAGCGGGCAAAGGCGCGCACAGACTATTTGACGGTCGAGGGCAGCGGCGGCATCATCTGTCCCCTGCGCTGGGATGAAACGGCGCATGTGGTGCTGGACGATCTCGTTCTGCGCCTTGGTCTGACGGCACTTGTCGTTGCCGATGCGGGGCTTGGTACCATCAACGCCGCCGTGCTGACGGCAGAGCACATGAGGGCACGCGGCATCCCTCTCTGCGGCTTTATCTTCAACAACTGGCAGGGCGGCATCATGCAGGAGGATAACCGGCGTATGGTGGAGGAGATGACAGGCGCCCCCGTGCTTGCCTGCGTGGCGCGTGGTGCCGCTGCGCTGCCGATGCAGGCGGAGGCACTCGCTGCGCTGTATGCGTGAAAAGGCGCATATAGGGGGCGCTTAGGTGGGCACACCTCATCTGTACACTCCACAACATCTGACATAGAGCCGTAATTTGACAAAGAGAAAAACCGCCCCAAAAGGAGAATGTATTATGCCGACAATCGAACAGCGCGACCTGCGCCATATCTGGCATCCGTGCGCCCAGATGAAGGACTACGAGGATCTGCCACCCATGGTCATCGACCACGCGAAAGGCGTGTGGCTCTATGACGTGTACGGCAGAGCATATCTTGATATTGTAAGCTCGTGGTGGGCGAACCTCCTCGGGCATGCAAACGATACGATCAATGCACGCATCACAGCACAGCTGGGGCGTCTTGAGCACGTGATCTTTGCGAATTTTTCCCACCGCCCTGCGATTGCGCTCGCGGAGCGCCTTGCCGCACGCGTCCCGGAGGGGCTGACGAAATTCCACTTCAACGACAACGGTTCCTCTGCGGTCGAGGCGGCGCTCAAGATGGCGTTTCAATACTGTCAGCAGACGGGGCGCACGCAAAAGACGCGTTTTATGTGTCTGTCGGAGGGCTACCACGGCGAGACGATCGGTGCGCTCTCTGTCGGGAGCATGGATCTCTTTGCCAAAATGTATCAGCCCATGATGATGGACAACATCCATGTGGAGGCGCCCGACTGCTATCGCTGCCCGTTTGGAAAGGTGCGCGGGCATTGTGCCTGTGAATGTTTCTGCCATGCCGAGCGTGCCTTTGAAATGCACGGGAAAGAGACGGCGGCGATGATCGTGGAGCCGCTTTTGCAGGGGAGTGCGGGTATGCGCATCTATCCCGAGGCGTATCTCAAGAAGCTGCGTGCGCTCTGCGATGCCCATGACGTGCTCCTCATTGCCGATGAGATTGCAACGGGCTTTGGCCGGACGGGGCGCCTCTTTGCCACAGAGCGTGCGGAGATCACCCCTGACATCATGTGCGTATCGAAGGGGCTGACGGGCGGCTATATGCCCATGTCCATCACCATCGTCAAGGAGAAGATTTACGAAGCATTCTATGCGGATTGGAGCGAGGGCAAGGCGTTCATGCACAGTCATACTTATGCGGGCAATCCGCTCGGCTGTGCGGCGGCGCTCGCCGTGCTCGACATTATCGAGGAGGAAAATATTTTAGAGCGGGCAGAGGGAACGGCGGCATGGCTGACAGGGCGCATGATAGACACCTTCGGCGCACATCCAAACGTCGGGGAGATCCGCCACATCGGGCTGATTCACGCGGTGGAGCTCGTTGCGGATCGGGCAGAAAAGCGTCCTTTTGACAGCAAGCGGCGCCTCGGCTATGCCATTTACCGCAGCGCCTTGCGGCACGGGCTTGTCCTGCGTCCCCTCGGTGATGTGCTTTACTTCAACCCGCCGCTGAACATTACACGGGAAGAACTGGATATTGCCATCAAAGGGATGCAGGAGGCCATGGATGAGGTGCTCGGCGCATAATATAGACTCTTTGTAAATGTTGTGGTGTGCCCACCACGCGAACACCTTGCTCTGCAAGCGGACATGCGCTTATCTGCCTAAATACCGGCGGATTTCTTAAACGCGCTTCGCCTCCCCGAAAGAAGTCCGGCGGGGCGTACCGCACAAGCGGTCAATATCATCCAATCACACTTCGCTGAACGCTCGTGTTCTTGGGATATTTTCGCATACGACCTGTTGCCCAATCAGCTTCGTCCTACGGACTTGCTTCTTGGACAGGTCAGTATTTTTCCGCTTGCTCCACTAGGGTTTGCTTAGGAGCATCGCTGTCTGCATTCTTCTGTAACATTTATCATAGAACCGGAAAAAGGAAGGTTCAGCCGGGCGAAATGCCAAAGACGCATAGAAACAGGCGCACCCATATTGGGTGCGCCTGTTTTGTCTTAGGATATGTCCTGTATGGTGTTTTAGAAGCTCCAGCGCAGACCTGCGTCCATGCGCCATGCGGTCTTAATATCGCCGCCAAAGGTCTTTTCAAAGCTTCCGTAGAGGTTCGTCTTGTCACTGAGCTTTACGGTGCCCCCGAGTTGTACGCCGACCCAGGTGTCGTTGCCGTCCTGTCGGGTGTGCTTCCACGAGTTCACGCCGTCGCTGTAATCGGTGCGCAGATCCCCTGCAAATTCATGGTACAGGGAAACCCTTGCGTAGTAGGTCGCGCGCTGCGTCTCCTGCCCGAATCCAAGGCCGATGCGTCCGACGAAACTGTTGTATGCTCCCTGGCGGATATACATGTTCTGGTAGGTGCCGCCAAGCATGTAGTCGGTGCTCCCCGTGTAGTTTGCGCCGTTGAGGTGGCTGTAAATGAACTCTACCTGCGGCTCGATGTAGCTGCCGCTGCGGGCCGTGATGCGCTTTCCGTATTCTGCGGAAATAGAGCTGCCCCAGGTGTGGTAGTCCCCTTTGACGTAGTGGCCGAAGTCGTTGTAGACGGTGTAGTTGTTTTCAAGCCGTCCGACTTTGGCGATGATGTCCACGTACTGTCCGGATTTGCCCGTCCAGGTACCGTAGATGCCGAAGTTGCCCTCTTTTGCCTCTCCGCTGCCGCTGGCAAAGTTTGGACTGCCTTTCATGTAGCTGCCGGCAAGACCGATGCGCCAGTCCTTCCCGGCCCTCCAGTCGTAGCCGACCTGGATGGTGGTATAGTTCATGCGGAAGTCGGTATTGTCCTTGTCGCCTGTGGAGCGTCCGCGGTAAACGCGTGCCCATGCGCCGAGATCTCCGGGGGAAAGGCGCAGGTCACCCATGCGTTTCATGAGGTCGTTCGCCTCGGCACGCCATGTCATCGTTGAGGAGGTCATGCCGGATTTTACGCCGCGCATGAGTTTTGTTTCATAGCTGCCGTATTCAATGCGCGATGCAGCGGCCGCTCTTGGCGTCGGTGCGGGGCGCGGAATGGGTGCCGCGCTCGGTGTCGGGATGGGGGTTGGGGTTGGCGTCGGAATGGGCGCCGGGTTCGGGGTCGGAATGGGGATGGGACCGGGGCTCGGTGTTGGGATGGGCGTTGGGCTAGGTGTCGGCGGCGGCTGCGGTGTCGGCGGCACGGGGATCGGCGGCGGCTCCGGGAGCGGGGTATAGCGATAGCGTCCCTGTCCGCTCGCCTTGTCAAAGGTGATGTTTTCGATGCGCCTGCTCACAGCGGAGGCCGTGAGGCCTTCGGCGATCTCTGCGCGTCCTGTGAGGTTGCGCTCGCCGGTCGTATATGCTGTGTAGTAGAGTTTTTGCGCGAGCGCATCGAGCACCGCACTCACAAGGTTTTTGTCAGCGGGCTTGCCGGAGGCCGTCTTTAGACCTGCGCTGTCCGTCGTCAGGGTGATGGCGCTGTTCGCCCCGGCTTTTCCGATGGTGACGGTTCCGCCATATATGGTGGTCGGCGCCGCAGGGTTGTGGCGGTACAGCACTTTGGTGCTGCCGCTGAACTCTGCAATCGCAAGGCTGCCGGCTGCCCCGAGCCCCTTGTGTGTGATCGAGGAGGCGCCGGTCTGTACCGGAGCGCCGCTCAGACTGCTGCTCTCGGCGAGGAAACGCCGTGCGCCCGTCATGTCGATGATGCCGCCGCGCCCGGAGAAATACTGTACTTTGCTGATGACGGCACGGTTGTTTTGATCTTTCTGTTCGGGGGTGATGGCATTGTACCAAATGGCGCCGTCGGAGAGCTTCAGCTGCATGGTGTCGCCGATGTTAAAGCCCGTCCAGTAGGTGCCCGTGCCGCTCATCTCCACCTTCATCGCGCCGTTGCCAAAGCCCGTCCAGTGGGCGCCGCCCTTCATAAAGAGGTTGACAGCACCGAGCTGTCCCGGGGTCACGCCGTAACCGCGGGTATCGGCATAGTTGCCGAGCCAATAGGAATCCGGCCGTGAAAGACCGATGCTGACGCGCCCTTTTGTGCCCATGCCGCCATTTGTAACGACATCGCCAATGATGAGGGCGCGGTTGTTTCCGGCACCGCTGGCAAGTCCGTCTGCTCCCTTGGTGACGTTGAAATTGACTGTACCGTAGTTGTTTGAGACGAATTCGCCATAGGCGCGGATGGCAGCCCAGGCGCCATTGACGGCGCGGATGGTGCCGCCGCCGATGTTGATGGTCGAGGCGACAGCGCTCACGCCCTCGTTGGCGCCCTTGCCGCTGACTTTGTCATTGCCGTCGGCCAGCACATCGACGAGGCCGTCGATGGTGATGTTGGACACAGCGCCCGTCACGCCATTCATGGATTTGATGACGGCGACATTGGTCTTGGTGTTCCCGACTGCACGAAGCTTGAGAACCTTCTTATCGAGCTGGCTGCCGCCGTTTTCGATGTGTACTGCACCGCCGCCGTTGACGAAAATGGCCGCGGTCTGTCCGTGGTTTGTGCTCTCTGCCTCAACGGAGACTGCACCAGCGTTTTTGATGTGCAGCTGAGAGCCGTTGCCGATGGCGCTGATCCCTGTGGTGCTGACATCGGTTTTGGTTTTGACGGTCAGATTTTTTCCGCTTAGATTGATGCGCAGCGGCGTTGTCGGACTGGTCGTTGAGATCGCCGCGCTGATGCTGCCCATCCATGCGCCCGCAGGGATGAGATCCTTGCCGCTCGTGATGGTGGAATCCTTGGTAAAGATATACTGCCCATCGGCTTTGCGCACGCCGGCATTGCGGTATGGGGCGTCGTGCTCCTCCCCGCCCGTGATGGACGTGGTGAAGGCGGTCTGGGTCTGCGTGCTGGGAGGGTCGACCAGGGGGGTATAGAGGTAGCCGCCTCTGCCTGCCGCATCGAATGTGATGTCCGCAAGGCGTTTGGAAGCCGACGAGCCCGTCAGTCCCTCGGCGATCTCCACTTTGCCCAGGAGGTTGCGCTCGCCCGTTTTGTATGCGGTATAGTAAAGTTTTTTGGCGAGGGCGTCGAGCGTCGCGTTCACTTGGTTTTTGTCCGCGGTCAGCGCAGAGCCTATTTTAAGACCTGTGCCGTCCGTCGTCATGGTGATGCGGCTGCCGCCCGCGGCTTTGCCGATGACGACGTTCCCCCCCTTCATGATGGTGGGATTTGCCGCATCGTGGGCAAAGAGGATTTTGGTATGGCCGATGTACGCATCGACGGTGAGATCTTTATCGTTTTGCTGGAAGATGACCCCGGCGCGTGCTGCGCTGTCGCCGCCTGTCAGATGGGTGATATGGCTGCCCTTCCATGTCGTATCGGCACTGGATCGGAGGACATTGCGCCACTGTGCGCCGTTTTGCAGGGTGAGGTCAAACTGTCCTGCATCATGTGCGACAAAGCCGCCGGCGCCAAAGTCCGACTTATTGACGGCGTAGGTCGCGGCGCCCGTCCAGGAGGAATCCGCCGTGGTCAGCGCAACAGAGAGCGTGCCCTTGTTCTCGAATTCCCGCAGCTGTCCGCCGCTGTACTCAATGACTTTTTTCCCGTATTCGCGTGTTACGTACATGTCGCCGGTGATGTTGGTCTTTTTCTGACCGACGGTGCCGCCGGGCGCGTTGATGCGCACGGTGCCTTTTTCGGCGCGTACGGCGTAATACTGTTTTTGGTGCGCGGCATCCTCTGCCGCCGAGATGGTGCCGCCGCCGATGTCGATGAGACTGCCGGCGCCGACTGCCTTGAGGGCGCTGCCCCGTACGTTTTGGATGTCGGCGCTGCCCCGGACGATGATGCTGGTATCATCGCCGGTCGTCACGAGTGCACTGAGGTTGCGCCCGTCGTCAGCGTTATGGTTCTTATCCACGCGATCCGCACGTACCGCGCGGACGGTGAGATCACCGTCGATGGTGACGCCACTCTTTGCGCCGATGGTACTGGTCGTCTGGATGGCAGAGGCGTTGTAGCCCTTGGCATGGACGTCCTCGATGACGACGGGGCCTTTGATGGTGAGGAAGGCGTTGGCATCGACATAGATGCCGTTTGCCGCCCGCGTATCGGTATTGGATGCCTTGATGGTCAGCGCTTTCGGCGCAGCGCTGCTGTCGATGATCTCTACGTGCTTGTTGCCCCCGATGTAGATGGCGTTCGCAACTTGATTTTTGCTGTGCGCCTCGACGGTGAGGGCATAGCCCTTTCGGTCGACGACCATCGGATGCTGTTTGTTATAGGCAGTGTTTTCCGTATACAGTGCGGAAACGACGCGGCCGCCCTTGGTATTCGGCTGCTCCGCGAGCGCTTTGCGGTCGCGGGAGAGGGTCTCGCTCTCTGTGATCGGGTCTGTTGTGATCTCAGGTTTTAGTGTATAGACATAGCTGCCCTGCCCCGTGGCGGTATCGAAGGTGATGTTTTCGATGCGCTTTGCAGCGGATGCCGATGTGAGCCCCTCAGCGATGGCTGCCTTGCCCGTGAGGGTGCGCTCGCCGGTCTTGTATGCCGTATAGTAGAGTTTTTTGGCAAGTGCATCGAGTGTGGCGTTCACGAGGTTCACGTCCGACGGTTTTGCAGAGTCGGTGAGCAGACCTGCGCTGTCGGTCAGCATGGTGAGCGTACTGCCGGCAGCAGCTTTCTTTATGGTCGTCGTACCGCCGTAGATGGTTGTCGGCATCGCAGGATCATGGCGATAGCGCACAGTCGCAGCGCCGCTGTACGAGGCGATTTCGAGATTGCCCGTTGCGCCAAGACCCTTTTCGATGATGGTGGAGCACTTGCCCTGTACCGCAGCACCGGGGACGCCCGTTTGATCGAGGCTGTTGCCCTGACCTAGGAAGCGGTTGGTGCCCGTCATGTCGATGATGCCGCCGCTGCCGCGCAGCTCGCTCACGCGGCTGATGGCATCGACGTTCTTCCATCCCTTTTGCTCGGGTGTTATGGCATTGTACCAGGTTGCACCGTCTGAGAGGGTGAGCTTCATGCCATCCTCGATGTTAAAGCCAATCCATTTGGTGTCTTTGCCGGACATTTCGACATGCATGACACCGCTTGCAAAGCCTTTCCAATAGCCGCCGTTTTTCATAAAGAGGTTGACAGAGCCGTACTGTCCCTGGGTCACGCCGTAGCCGTGCGTATCGACGTAGTTGCCGAGCCAGTAGGAGCCGGGGGTGGAAAGACCGACGCTGATGCGTCCCTTTGTCCCCATGCCGCCGTTCGTGGAGAAGTCGCCCTCGATGACGGTGCGGTTTGTCCCTGCGCCTACAGCAACGCCGTCGGCGCCCTTGATGACGTTGACGTTGACGATGCCGGTATTTTGGGTGACGAACTCACCGTAGGCGCGAATCGCTGCCCAGGTGTCGCCCCTGGTCAAAATACGGCCGCCGCCGATGTCGATGGTTGAGGCGACAGCACTCACTGCCTCGTTGGCGCCGCTGTGATCGTCTTTATTGCCCTCGGCAAGGACATCGACCAAACCGTCGATGGTGATGTGCGAGGTGGCGCCCGGGACGCCGTTCATTGTCTTGATGACGGCGACGTTTGTCTTGGTGTTCTTATTGTTTGCACGCACCGTAAGCACTTTGGATTCGAGATCCGTACCACCGTTTTGGATGTGCACCTTGCCGCCGCTGTTCGCGTAAATCGCTGCGACCTGTGAGCCGCCCGTATTCTCTGCGTTGACGGTGATCGCGCCGGCGTTCTTGACGTTCAGCGTCGCGCCGTTGCCGATCGCCGTGATGCCGACGGTGCTGAGATCTGTCTTGGTCTCTACCGTCAGTTTTTTACCATTGAGATCGATGTCAACAGGGTTCTTTACATCCGAGTTGGAGACGGCCGCGCTGAACGTGGTCAGCCATGCACCGGCTTTGATGATGTTCTCGCCGGTACGGATTGTCGTGTCCTTGGTAAAGACATAATTGCCGTCTTCCTGGCGCACGCCGGCATTTGTGTATTCAATGTCATGCGCCGCCTCGCCGATGATGCCTGTGGTGAACGTGGTCTTATTCTGCTGTGTGGCGGAAGGTGTGCCGTAGAGCCCCTTGCCGCTCGTATTGTCGAATGTGATGGTTTCGATGCGTTTCTGTGCCGACGAGGCGGTGAGACCGTCGGCGATCTGCACAAATCCTGTGAGATTGCGTTCGCCGTCCTTGTAGGCGCGGTACCAGAGTTTGTGCGCGAGTGCGCCGAGCGTCTCATCGACCCGCTTTTTCTCGGCAGCCGAGGCTGCGGCATCGGTATTGAGCCCGCTGTTGTCTGTCGTCAGTGTGACGCTGCTGCTCGGTGCTGCATGGTTGATGAGAAGGGCGCCGCCCTTTATATGTGTCGGCGCTGCCGCGTCGTGTTCATAGAATACGCGCGTGTGCCCGCTGTACTGATCCACGGCAATGGTGTTGGCGGCCTTCTGGAAGATGAGCCCTGCCTGTGCCGGTGCAGCGCCGCCCGTCAGTACATCCACGCGGCTGCCTGCGTAGCCCTCCGGCAGTCCTGTGCGCCGCTCCTCGTTTGTCCATGCGGCGCCGTTTTTCAGCCACATGTGGAGCGTGCCGTCGCCAAAGGCCAGCCCACGCAGGTAGGAGGAGCTGCCGACCAGCGCGAGGTCGATGCGCCCCTGTGCGTCTTTGACGACGACATCGCCGCCGAGCTGAACGAGGCTGCTGCCCGCCGCGCCGTCTTTGGCGTTGACGCTGATCCGCCCCGTATAGCCCGTATAGAGCGCGGCTGCGTCTGCGGCGGCGGTGTTCACCTTCACGCGCAGCCCGTCGAGGGTGACGCTGTCATCCATAAAGACGCTGACACCACGGCTGACCTCGGTTCCGGCGACGTCCATTTCCGTCATGCCGGTGATGGTGAGCGAGCCCTTGTCGCCCTGGATGCCGTATGCTTTCTTTAAGGAGCCCGCAGACGGCTCCTCGTTGACGAGGAGGCGCAGTGTGCCGGCTTTGATCCGGGTCGTTTTCCTTGGGGCGAGCCGGACGCCGGCGGCCTCCGTGACATTTTCCTGCGCGCCGCCGGTTTTGATCGTCAGCACGCGGCCGGAGGCGTCGATGTTGAGATCGGTCTTGGGCAGGATGGCCCCCCGCCGCGAAGCAGAGTTATTCTTGTAGGTGATGGTCGAATCCTTGGTGAAACGATAGCTGCCATCATCCTGTTTGACCTTTGCGTCGATGTATTCATCGTCTTGCTTGCCGGAGAGCTGTGTCGTAAATGACGTTTCGGTCTGTTCCTCACCAGAGGGCGGGGGCGTTACGCCGCCGCCGTTGCGCGGGTCGTTTGGATCATAGCTGCCCTGCGGTGCGGAAAAGGTGATATATTTGCGCACTGCCGATGCGGTGGCACCTTCGGTCAGCTCCAGCTTGCCTGTGAGATTCTTATCCGCATATCCAGTATAGCTGAGTTTCCCGGCGAGTGCGCCGAGGACTGCGTTCTGGTTGTCCGCCGTCACACCGGCCTGATCTGTGCGCAGTGTGATGAAGGAATCGGGCGCCGACTGGGTGACGCTGACCGCGCCGCCGTCAAAGACAGTGGGGGCAGAGGCCTTATGCGTGTAGTTGATATTGGTGTGGCCGCTGTATCGGTCGATGGTGAGCGGGCGCGCATCCATCTGGTTGATGGTGCCGGCCTTATCGGCATTCGCACCGCCCTGCAAAAATCTGAGGGCACTGCCGGTGAACTGCACGTCGGTGAGCACGGTGGGGGACTGGTTGTAGTCCTTATTGTTCCAGACGGCGCCGTTTTGGAGCGTCATCTGCGTACCAGGACCTGCATTGTCGCGTTGAATGACACCGTGGAGCGTGGAATCCGCAGTCGTGAGCGACAGATCAACAGTACCATGTGTACTCGTTCGTATATTGCCGCTTAGAAGGGTCTTGTGTGTGCCTGCGCGGTTGACGGTGACGGTGCCGTTGCTGTCGATGGCCCAGCCGTCCGAGGAGCCCTTGTTGAGCGTTACCGAAAGACCGTCTGTCTCGATGGCGGCACCCCGGCTCGCAACGAGCCCTTTGGCGGATTCGCTGCTCGTCGCCGTGATGTCAAGATCCCCCTTGACACGGATGGTGGTTCCCTCCGTTAGGTTCCAGATGCCAAATGCCTTGCCGCCGCTGCTCTTGACGTCTATCAGTGTCTTTGCGGCGGTCACGGAGATGCCTTTTTTCCCATCGTTTTTCATGCCGAGGACAAAGCCGCTGCCGCTGCCCTCTAAGGTGAGCTGCCGCTCCGACGCATCCACCTGGATGGGGCGGTCGGGGAAGGAGCTGGCGTAGATGGCACCGCTGAAGCTGGCATGGGCGATCTTCGTATCCTTGGTGAACTTGTAATTGCCGGGCGTGGGTTCGACGTTGGCCGTCTTGTATTCGGGGACGTCCTTTTGCGTGAGCTGTGCGGTGAATTTGGTCTTGGTCTGCTCATTGCTCGGTGGCGTGACATTCCCGTCAAAGCTGCCCTGCTCTGTGCGGAAGGTGATGTCCTTATGGATGGAGGAGGTCGTCAGTCCCTCGCCGATGGCGAGTTTTCCTGTGAGTTTTCCGTCCGTGTAGTTCTTGTAGGTCAGCTTTCCGGCGAGCGCATTGAGGACGTTGTCCTGATTGGCTGCGGTCACGCCGCTTGCATCGGTAAAGAGCGTGAAGACGTTCTCTGTACCGACGGCGTTGCCGATGACGATGCCGCCGCCCTGGATGGCGGTCGGCGCCGCAGGGTTATGGCGATAGATCGCTGCTGCATGACCGCTGTAATTATCAATGGTGATGGGGCTTATGTCCTTTTGGTAGAGGATGCCGCGTGCCGCTTCGCTTGTGCCGCCGAAAAGGTTCGTGACATGGCTTTTTGCGGTGTAGACGCTTTTCCCGCCGACCTTTTGAACCGTGCCCGCACCGATGTCCTCATCGTCCTGGTAGTAGCGTGCGTTGCGCCCCTCATTCAGCCACTTCGCGCCGTTTTGGAGATAGATATTGGCCGTACCGCCGCTGTCTACAAGACCGTGGAGATAGGACTGGTTCGTCATGAGTGCGACATTGAGCTGACCCTGGGGCAGGGCAAAGAGATCGCCGTCGAGCTTTACGTCCTCCATGAGCAGGGGACTTTTCCCGTTGCCGGGGGTTGTTCCGTTGTCTCCCATATTCATGAAAATAGAGCCCTTGTAGGCAGCGAGGGCATAGTAGCTGTACTTTGTCCCCGCAGGCACCGTGATGTGTCCGCCGCCGGACAGGAGCACCCTGCTGCCTGCGGCGTTTGTCGTGACGCCGTTGCCGTAGACGGTCATGTTGGTCTTTTTGCCCACGACGACTTCGCTGCCGTCCACCTGTGTCAAGATGCCGGCATTGTTAAAGCGTGAGAGGACGTTGGTGCGGTTGAGCGGAATCCCCCACTGATCGGTGCGTGCGCCCGCAACCGTGAGATCGCCGTTGATGCGGATGCGTGTGGTGCCGCTTGTTTCGTAAGATTTTTCGCCGAAGCGGTCGCTCTTTTGAATGGCAATGGCGTTGCCGCCGAGGCCGCCTGTCATGGAGATGTTCGTATTGCCGGTGACGGTCAGCTGCATCGCGCGATTGGCAGGAAGACCGAGCGCTTTCGGCGGGTCCAGCTGAATGGCGTTGGTGAGGCTGTTGCCGCCTTCCTTGCCCTTTGTGAGGATATTTACCTCTGTTGCTGTGACCGTGACGCCCTTGGGATTGCCGGCATAGATGCCGGTCGGATTGCCGACGGTATTTTCTACCTGGAGCTGCAGCTGATGTCCGCGGGCATTGATGTTGACGAGAGGACTGCTGCCCGTGCCGGCAATGGCGGCGATGACATTGGTCGCCGGGTTCCCGTGAAGGTTCTTGCCGATGTTGACGAGCGTATCAGCTGTATTGATGGTCGTTCGCTCCGTCAGCGGCACGGTGAAATTGCCGCCTGTTTTCCACTGCGCCTTCTCGTTGACGGTGGGCGCGGTCGATGTACCGCCCAGCTCAGCGGGGCGTGTGAGGGAGACGGCGGCCTCTTTGCCGCTCACGTGATCGGGCGTGAGCATGGTCACGCGGTTAAACTTATCGTAGGAGCTCTTTTCCGAGAAATCCTTGGCCTGCCAGGTATGTGCCGCCTCTGCATCACCGTCGGTGTAGACGCTGAGCTGATCGCCCATCTGAAGCCAGAGGCGCTTGGTCGTGTACTCAGCATCGAGCTTTCCAAAATATCCCGCTGCGCCCTGGAGGGAGGCCACCTCCGTCCAGTCCTGCGGTGCGTCAGAGAGCAGATTGGATACCGTCGTCTGATAGACGTGCGCATCAATGCCGCCACTCGTGCTCAGATTGTAGGTCATCACGTAAGCGGTGCCGTTTGGCAGTACCTTCAAATCGCGCAGATCTTCGCCGGTCGATTTTACATGGGCGGGCAATACGGCTTTTTTTGCCGCAGCACCGATCAGAGCCCCGGCGGCATTGGTTTGCACAATGTTGAGCGCGGTGTGGGAGACGTTGCCGGAGCCATAGTTCTGCTTGCCGCCAATTGCTGTGAGCAGGATGTGATCGTTGAACTGGTTCAGCCGCACCTGGTCGGTGTTGCGCCCGATGCGCGTGCTGCTCGCAAATTGCAGGCGCCCGTCATCTTGGATTTTATAGTGCATGAGAAAGCCGTCGTCGTAGCTGTTAAAGCCGCCGTTCGGATTGACGGAGACGGCAGCATAGAGGTTGCGCCCATTCGTGAGGAGCGCCTCGCCATGCACTTGCGCCGCATTCGGATCGCCGGTATACGTTTGACCGGTATCATGGTTCTGATAGGTCTCTGTAAACGTGTAGCCCGTATACTGCTGAATGTCGCGCTTTAGATCGACTGCCGCTGCTGTATTTTCTTTCAGTGCTGCGCCCTCTTTTTGGACGACGCCGATTTTGCCGAGGTTGTAGCCCGTGGCATAGATGAATCCGCCTTCCGCAGTGATGCCGTGCGGATTTACGACGGCGTTTATTTTCCCCTCAGCCTCGCTGGACATGCCGCCAAGGAGATTGGGGTTCAGCAGACGGTTGGTGGTATCCCCCGTGAGGCCGTATACATAGCCTTTTAGAAATACTTTGTTTTCTCCTTGCTCATCGTGCAGGGAGAACAGCGCTGCATCCCCCTCCAGGCCTTTGATGACGCTTTTATGTACCGCATCATCGACCGTTGTCGTGACACGCGAACCGGACACTGTGCCCATGTTGCTGCTGCTGTAATCCGTGGAGATTTCCGTCACGAGCGTTGCGGCACTCGCTGTCGCGCTGTAAAACAGCCCGCTGAGGACGAGCACACCGAGCTTTATGTGACTTCGTTTCCCAAAGTATCCTTTCTGCATAGATGATTCACTCCTTTGTCGATATTCCTATGGGGTTTTGGTTCTATGTCAAATGTTCATTTGCAAAACCGGGAAGGCCGAGCGTCGACCTTCCTGGCTGCATGTTGGGTTTTATGGTCTTTAGAAGCCCCAGCGCAGACCTGCGTCCATGCGCCATGCGGTCTTAATATCGCCGCCAAAGGTCTTTTCAAAGCTTCCGTAGAGGTTCGTCTTGTCACTGAGCTTTACGGTGCCCCCGAGTTGTACGCCGACCCAGGTGTCGTTGCCGTCCTGTCGGGTGTGCTTCCACGAGTTCACGCCGTCGCTGTAATCGGTGCGCAGATCCCCTGCAAATTCATGGTACAGGGAAACCCTTGCGTAGTAGGTCGCGCGCTGCGTCTCCTGCCCGAATCCAAGGCCGATGCGTCCGACGAAACTGTTGTATGCTCCCTGGCGGATATACATGTTCTGGTAGGTGCCGCCAAGCATGTAGTCGGTGCTCCCCGTGTAGTTTGCGCCGTTGAGGTGGCTGTAAATGAACTCTACCTGCGGCTCGATGTAGCTGCCGCTGCGGGCCGTGATGCGCTTTCCGTATTCTGCGGAAATAGAGCTGCCCCAGGTGTGGTAGTCCCCTTTGACGTAGTGGCCGAAGTCGTTGTAGACGGTGTAGTTGTTTTCAAGCCGTCCGACTTTGGCGATGATGTCCACGTACTGTCCGGATTTGCCCGTCCAGGTACCGTAGATGCCGAAGTTGCCCTCTTTTGCCTCTCCGCTGCCGCTGGCAAAGTTTGGACTGCCTTTCATGTAGCTGCCGGCAAGACCGATGCGCCAGTCCTTCCCGGCCCTCCAGTCGTAGCCGACCTGGATGGTGGTATAGTTCATGCGGAAGTCGGTATTGTCCTTGTCGCCTGTGGAGCGTCCGCGGTAAACGCGTGCCCATGCGCCGAGCTCCTCGGGGGCAAGGCGCAGGTCGCCCATGCGTTTCATGAGGTCGTTTGCCTCGGCACGCCACGTCATTGCCGCGGCGGTCATCGCGGATTTTACACCGCGCATGAGCGTCGTTTCGTAGTCGCCGTATTCGGTCTTGGCGATGTCCACAACATCGTCTGCTTTGCCGCTGCGGTTCATGCGCATGTCATAGCGTTTCTGCGAGGCGATGATGCCATCGGCAATCAGGACATTGAGACTGAGCCCCTGCACGCCTTTGTTCACGATGTTTGATGCTGCGCCGCGGTATTCAAAGCGCTGCGCGAGCGTTTTTGCAAGTTTTGCGTCTGCTGCATCGCTGCCGCTGAAGGCATCGGTTGCAAAGGTGAGCCTGTTGCCCCTGCCAAGGACATTCTGTACAGTAAATTTCCCGTCATGGGCGAGCTTTAGGGTACCGTCCGGCGTCGCTGTCCCGCGGTAGAGGACTTTTGCCTGTCCCTTGAAATCCTTAATCTCTACGGCATCATTGGAATTCTGCACAATCGTACTGCCTTGTGCCTCCATGCGCGTGAGATGCGATCCTCCGGTGACGTTCCACAGCGCAGTTCGCCCGAGGGTCATTGTGCGCGCTGCGGAAGGTGTGGATGTGTGCGGTGCTTCTTTTACGCTTCCGGTAAAGGAGGCGCCGTCTCCGGTCAGCGCGAGGTTCCATGTGCCGTTTGCCGTGATATTGCTTTGCAGCGCAGAGTTCTTGCCTGTGAGTTTTAGGTGCATCGTTCCGCTGGACTGTGTGACATCGCCGCTGATCCGGCTGGTTTTTCCCGTGTCGCTCAACGTGACGGTGCCGCCGCTGTTTTCCACGCCGCCCTTTAGGTCAAAGCCTGCGGAGATGTTGACGACGGAGCCTGCTGCCGCCTGAATGCTCCGGTGGCTGCTGTCGCTTCCTGTATTGATAACGACGCGCTCGCCATCTATGGTCACGCGGCTGCCAGCGGCCGCCGCGATGCCGATCTTTGCCGCATGGATGGTCAGCGTTGCGCCATTTCTGGACGTGATTGAAATTGGCGTATTTGTAGCGGCGTTGATGCCGGTCGGGGCAGTAATGGTTGAGGTCTTTTCAAAGACGTAGGCACTGCCCTTTTTCACGCCGCCCAGCGTATAGTCTGTATCTGCTGCGGTGCCGGTAATGCCTTTGGTAAACGAGGTTCTCTGCTCTGGTTTCGGCTTATCCGGCTGCGGTGTCGGCGGCTTCGGTTTATCCGGCTGCGGCGTCGGCGGCTTCGGCTTATCCGGCTGCGGCGTCGGCGGCTTCGGCTTATCCGGCTGCGGCGTCGGCGGTTTTGGTTTATCTGGTTTTGGCTGCGGTGGTTTTGGTTTATCCGGCTTTGGCTGCGGCGGTTTTGGCTTATCCGGCTTTGGCTGCGGCGGTTTTGGATCGGTGGCCGGTGTATACGCGTAGCCGCCCTGTCCGGTCGCATTGTTGAAGGTGATGTTTTCGATGCGTCGCGTTGCCGAGGACGCTGTCAGTCCTTCTGCAATCTCTGTTTTACCGATGAGGTTGCGTTCGTTTGTTTTATATGCGGTGTAGTAGAGTTTTTTCGCCAGTGCATCGAGTGCTGCGCTCACACGGTTTTTATCCGTGGCCTTGGTCGATGTGGTATTGAGCCCTGCGCTGTCTGTCGTCAGTGTGATGGCGCTGCCTGCGGCTGCGCGCGTGATGACGAGGTCGCCGCCTTTCATCGTTGTCGGGGTCGCTGCATCATGTGCGTAGAGGACGCGTGTATGTCCGCTGTAATTGTCGATCATGAGCGGTTGCGTATTCTTTTGGAAGATCACGCCGCGTTTTTCTGCTGTCATGCCGCCGTGGAAGTTCGTAATGCGGCTCTTGCTGGTGTAGGATGCGCTCGCACCTGCGCCCGTCAACGTACCTGCGCCGATGTCCTCGCTGTCCTGGTAGTAACGCATATTGCGCGCTTCATTCACCCATTGCGCACCGTTTTGCAGGTAGAGGTTCGCTGTGCCGCCGTTGTCCACGAGACCGTGGAGGCGTGCATTTGCCGTCGTAAGGGCGACGCTGAGCGTCCCTGTCGGGAGAGCAAAGAGATCGCCGTTGAGGACAACGCGCTCTGTTCCCGGCGTCATCCCATCGGCACCGGTATTCATATGGATTGCGCCTTGATAGGCCGCCAGTGCATAGTAGCTGTATTTCATGCCGGACGGTACTTGGATGCTGCCGCCGCCGAGGTGCACGCTGCTGCCGTTGGCGTTCGTCGTGACGCCGTTGCCGTAGACGGTCATATCTACGGGCCCGCGGACGGTGATGTTGCTCTTTTCGACCTGTGTTAGGATGCCGGCATTGTTAAAGCGCGAAAAGACATTCTCCCGGTTGATGGGAATGCCCCACGCATCGGTGCGTGCGCCTGCGATTTTGAGGGCGCCGTTGAGGAGAATCTGTGTGGCCTGGCTCGCCTCATAGGATTTCTCACCGAGGCGGTCGCTCTTTTGTATGGCGACGCCGTTGCCGCCGAGACCACCTGTCATGGAGATGTTTACGGGGGCGTTGATGGTGATCTTGGCGGACTTATTCTTGGCGGCGTCAAGCTGAATCGCGTTCGTGAGCGTATTGCCGCCAGCAAGCCCCCGCGTGATGATATTCACAGCATCGGCATCCACGATGACGTTTTTCCCTTTGCCCGCATAGATCCCCGTCGGGTTGCCGACGGTATTTTCCGTTTGCAGCCACAGGGTATGCCCTGCCGCGTTGATGTGGACATCGCCGGAGGCGGCGTAAATGCCTGCGAGCACGTTTGTCGCCTTGTTCCCGATCAGATCCTTGCCGAGTCGGATGACGGTATCGCCGGTGTAGGTTGTAGAGGTTGTGACGGGATTTGTTTCTGCTGTACCGCCCTGCCATACGGCTGCACCGTTCTCTGCGGCAGGGGCAGCGAGTATGACGGAGGCCGTTGTGCCTGAGACCCAGTCGGGTTCCAGCATGGTGATTTTGTTAAAGCGGGAGAACGCTTTGTTATCGGAGAAATCTTTGGCGATCCACTTGTATTTTTCCGTTGCATCTCCATCGGTATAGGCACGCAGGGTATCGCCAAGCTCAAGCCAGAGGCGCTTGGTGTAGTATTCTGCATTGAGCTTGCCGAACCAGCCCTCCTCATTCTCCACAGTCAGGATTTCATTCCAGTCCTCCGGCGCGTTCGAGAGCAGGTTTGAAACGGTTGTCTGGTAGACATGTGCGTCGATCTGACTGCCCGAGGGGCTTAGATTATACGTCATTACATATGCGGTACCGTTTGGCAGGATCTTTAGATCGCGCATATCCTGTCCGGTATCTTTGACGTGCTCGGGCAGGACGACGCGCCGCTGCGTCGTTTCTTTGAGTTTGCCGCTTTCATCGAGCTTTGCGATGTTGATGGCCGTATGGTGTCGGTTGCCCGTCCCGTCGTAGTGCTGATAGCCGCCGATGCACGAGACGAGGATTTGGTCGTTGAACTTATTCAGCCGCCCTTGATCGATGTTGCGGCTGATGCGCGTGTAGCTGCCGAATTTCAGGCTGCCGTCGTCTTGTATATCGTACTGCATGAGAAAGCCGTCATCGTATGGCTCATAGCCCGCGAGCGGGTTGACGGAAACGGCCACATAGAGTTTTCGTCCCTCAATGAAAAGCGCCTCTCCGTGCACGAGCGCCCTTTCGGGATCGCCGGTGTAGGTTCTTCCTTCATCGAGATTTTGGAAGGTTTCATTGAAATTGTAGCCACAGTATTTTTTGATGTCCGCCTTGAGATTGACCGTTGCTTTCGTGTCCTCGATCAGCTTGTTGCCGTTTTGGTGTGCCACGCCGATCTGTCCGAGGTCGTACCCTGTCACGTAGATATGACTGTCGCTGCCCGCTGCGGCATGCGTATTGGGGACAGCCTTGATCTTGCCGCTGGCGATCGTCGCAGCGGCGCCTGCCGAGTTCGGATCGATGATGAGGTTGCCCTCAAGATCGGTCACACTGTAAGTATACTGCCGCAGAAAGACTTTGCTCTTTCCCTGCTGGTGGTAGACAAAGGATGCGGGATCTCGGTTGAGGTTCTTGAGTACGCCGGGCTGGGGCGCAGCGTCCACATGTGTTGTGACGCGCGAGCCGGTCACAGTGCCCATCTCGCTGTTTCCGTAGTCCGACGGGATGGTCGAAACCAGATTTGCCGCATTTGCCGCAGAGCCGTAGAGCAGACTGCCCATGACAAGAGCAGTCAGATGCAGGCGGCGTGCACCTCCCAGATATGTTTTCATCACGGTACCTCCTTGTAAAATTTGCTGAATCCGTGCCTTGTTGATTCGATGCTAGAACTCATAGCGGAGTGTTGCGTAGTAGCTGCGTCCCTGCAGAGGATATTCGATGTTGACCCTGCCCGGCTCGCTGCCGTACCGCTGTTCGCTGTTGACGCGCAGCTTCGGCCCGCGGTTAAATACATCGTTGCAGCCAAGAGATAGGGTCATATCCTTATGCGGGGACCATTTAAGACCGAGGTTGACGGTTGCAACAGAGGCCGTCGGGCGGCCGGCGAGCTCACGGATGGCGGGGTTCTCGGGGAACGCATAGTGGGTATAGTATTTCGAGACGTAATGTGCCTCGCCGAAAAAGAGCCACTGATGCGTCGGGCGATAGGTCAGGCGCACATTGCCCTCCCACTCGGGCTGGAAGGTCGGGTGTACCTCTGCCCAATCATAGTTGACGGTGGAGTTCTTGCGCTCTACGGTCATCTTGAGATAGGTGCCTTCAAGATCGAGGTCGAACTTTTTCCAGTGGAAATTTGTTTGCAGTTCAAAACCGTGCGCACTGCCGCGGCAGTCGTTGAAATAGGAGCTGTAGTTGAGCCCCGCGCGGTAGAGCATGAGCATCCGATCGGTGTCGCGCCAGAAGTATGTGAGCGTCGTGCGGCCATCTGCGCCGAGCATCTTTCCGTCCCAGATCGCCGACAGATCAAACTGTTTGCCTTCCTCGGGCTGGGGGAATACCGCGCTGTCTCCGCGAAAATCGCGCGGAGAGGGGAGGATGCCTGCGCCGTCGCCCGCGATCTCGTACATGTTGAGCAGGCGGAAATAGGTGCCGCCCGTCATGCGCATCGTAAAGTGGCTGTTGAACTCTTTTTTCAGAGCCAGCTGCCACGTCACTTTGGCATCCACCTGATCGTCCTTGGGATGGACCCAGTGGTAGGTTTTGCGTGGGTCGAACCGGCCAAAGTTGCTGTAGCCTGTGATCTTGGAACGGTTGTAGCGGATTGCTGGCGTCAGCTGCCAAGAGCTCTTCTTATCGAGCGTGATGGTATCTTGGAGCTGCACGTTGAAGATGTCCTGATCGAACTGATCGCGCATCTGCGTCCAGAGATTGCCGATGCCTGCCTGCACATCGTCGATGACCCGATCCAGGCCGTCGCCGCGGATCTTCATCCGCTCATGTGAGAAGTTCATCTGGAAATCCAGCATGTTGCGCTTGCCGAGCTGATAGGTACCGTCCACCTGCACGTTGTATTTGTTTGAACGGTACTTGCTCCACTCGCGCATGGGAATGAGGAGCTGCTTGCGCAGCGTATCGTTGATGTGCTCAGCGCGGTAATCCTTGCTCTGGTTCAGATAGTCCACCATAAAGCCCCATTCAAAACGGTTTCCCATATAGCGCCGCTGCACGAGCAGCTCGGAGGCATTGATTTTCTGATGGCGACTGTCGTATTTGTAGAGATCCTCGCGGTCTACTTTCAGTCCCGGGGTGATCATATCAAAGTAGCTGCTCTGTGAGACCCACAGACTGTCCGGCAGGTGGCGGTTGACCGTCTTGTATGTCCCCTTAATCATCCAGTTGTTGTCCTGCCACTTCAGCAGGACATCCGTATTCTTGTAGTCGTTGTATTTGCGGCGGCGCTCCGGATCTCTTGCGCTCTCAGCCAGGGACTCGTGGTCTCCGAGCCACTGCCGATTGTCGTCTACATTCGTCTGCCATGCGCCCGTGCCGTTGGCGGCATCATAGGCAGCCTTTTCTGCGGTAGTCATGGCGAGCAGGCGGCGCAGCTCTGCTTCGTTTTGCAGATAGTCGCGGCCCACCTGCGTATTCGTGAACCACTGATCTGCCGCGTAGCTGTGATAGGGGAAATCGCCGTCGCGTGCCTCGTGGTTAAAACCAAAGAGGAGACTGCCGGAACCAACGGGGGCCGTGATTTCAACCGAGCCTTTCTTCGAGCCGAAGGAACCGGGGCCGATTTCTGCCGAGCCGTGCGCCTTCATTGGTTTTTTCGTCACGATGTTGACTACGCCGCCGATGAATGTTCCCGCAAAGCGTGCGGGGATGTAGCCGCGGTAGACCTCGATGCGCTCCACGTTGCTGACGGGAATCGTCGAAATATCGACGGCTGCGTCGCCGCCGAGGTTCGTCAGTACGCCGTCCACAAAGACGCCGACCTGTGCCGCCGTCGAGCCGCGTACCGTCACTGTCGTATACTGCCCCTTGCCGTTCACCTCGCGCACGTGGACGCCCGGCACCATCTGTAAAAAGTCGGGGAGCGTTTTCTGCTCCCCCTTGAATTCCTCGGGGCGGATGACCGTCACTGTCCCGGGGGATAGGATTTCCTCCCAACGCGGGCGTTTTGCCTCTACCGTAATATCCGGCGTCGTGTATTCTGCGGGCGCTGCCTCCTGTGCTGCGGACATCGAACTCCCCGTGCCCGAGAGCAGCATGCACAGCACACCTGCTGCAAGCCTTTTTTTTCTCCATCGCTTTGCCATAAAAGAGCCTCCGTTCTCTCTGCAGCTCGATTCCATTCGCCGTGCTGGCGCTATCTTCGAAAGATATAGACAATAGGTTCGATAAAGACTCCCTTCCTTTCAAAAAGAAAAATCCGTCTGCGGTCAAAGATCGGTTCAGACGGATATGATCCCCTTGGGACAAAAGAAACGCCGGCGTGAACATCACGACCGGCGATACTGTGCCCCTAAGGTTCTGCGGAATCCCCTACCCATCGCTCGCAGGTACCGGTTCCTGTCACGGACAAAAACCGACGGTGATATAAAAACAGGCAGGTCTCCTGGCTTAGATTCATCGCACCGTCACGCCTTCCCGGAACAAATCCAGTGGCATATATGACGCACTCCTCTTACAGTGGCGGGACCGCTCCGGATTTGACCGGATTCCCTATTAAGTCTTGCGACGCCTATTTCTTTCGATATTTATTTTTTATTTTATCTTAAGCGATAGATATGATTTTGTCAACAAAGGAATCGTATTTCCATGATATTTGTTTGTCCTTTGTTCAATATTATGGTACCTTGCCACCGAACTGCCATGCATTCCGTTCCTAAGATGTTGGCGCTATGGTAAATGTTACGGAATGCCTCCGTACTTGCTCCACGCAAACGCCTCATTACGCAAGCGGTCGGACACTTATCTCCGCTTGCTCCACTAAGGTTTGCTTAGGAGCATCGTACGGGGGGTTCAGATTTTCCGTAACATCTGACAAAGAGCCAAGATGTTTGAACATTTGCATGTAGAGGGGATTCAATGCTATAATAAGTGCGTTTGTATTCTGAAAGGAGGCGGGCGGTGCAGCTTACAGGGGGACAATCGTTTGCATGGCGGGTCTATGTTGCGCGGCGCAGGAAAGTGCGCCGGCAGAAATTTTATTTGGCGGCGGGGATCATTCTCCTCACGGTTGCCGCGCTCGCGTGGTACCTTGGGTTTTATATACAGCGCCCCGCATACGCGCTGGAGCAGGCGGCAAAGGCGCTTGAAACACATGATATGGAGCTTTTTGCGCGCCGCGTGGATGTGGTCTCGGTCTGCTCTTTTGGCTATGACGATCTCACCTATATGCTCTTTGCACACGATGCGAACCTCAAAGAGGAGGAGCGCAGCCGCGCCGGAAAATTCTACGAGAACGTGAAACCTGCCGTGACCGAGGGGCTGCAAAGGAGCCTTGAGAGCGGCGTGCGGGATGGGACGTTTGCGCTGCCGACGGGCGTTGATATGCTCAAGGGGCGCCAGCTTGGCATCGACTACGAATATCTGCTCGATTACAGTTGTCTGCGCACCACGACGCTGCTTTCCGTGCAGAATGCGGTGCGGGACGGAAGCGGTGCGATGGCGGTTATCGCCGTGCGCGAGGAGGATACGGGGCTTGAGTTCCCCTTGCAGCTGCGCATGGAAAAGGGCCCGGAGGGCTGGCATATCGTCCGCATCATGAACTACCGCGCCTATCTCGATGCGGTGCAGACGGCGCAGGGCGCGGATCTGATGCGCTATATTGAGGCGACGCGTCCCATCGTTGACCGCTACAACGGGGTCTTTCGCTCGATGCAGCGGGACTTTGGCGCATGGACGAAGACCAGCCGCGCCTCCTATACCACGCGCCATAGCACAGCACTCGTCCAATTGCTCCAAGAGGATATGATTCCCCTGCTCAAAAAATACCAAGGGGAACTCGATGCCGTGGATGTCCCTGCCGGGGCACGCCGTCTTGCCGCGCAGCGAAAGGAGGCGACAGAGGCGTTCATCCGCGCCTATGAGAGCTACGTGCAGGGGCTTTTGAGCGGCGCACCCGAGCCCTTTGCCGCCGCGGAAACCGCGCACAAAGAGGCGCTCGCCGCCGATATGCGTGCGGGTGACATGATCCGCCGCGCGGCGGTCAGTGAGGAAACGCCCGCGACACCGTAGCACCGGCGCATCATAATATAATATGAAAGAACTGGAAAAGGGACTGTTGCACGAAGGTAAATTTATCTTTGTGCAACAGTCCATCTTTTCGTA
>ERZ773035.400-NODE-400-length-36455-cov-6.202308_pt1 | contig 36455 bp, 32 predicted proteins | sample MGYA00511487_ERZ773035 | MGnify/ENA primary metagenome ERZ773035 (study PRJEB29015, sample SAMEA2737985) | human oral metagenome | biome: human oral; feature: human-associated habitat; material: dental | place: China | collected 2024 ...
TATGAATAAGCAGGAATTTTTAGCTATACTTCGTGCAAACTTATACGGTATGGATGTGAATACTGTTAAGGATATATTGTACGACTATGAAGAACATTTTAGGATAGGTTTGGAAAATAACAAAACAGAAGAAGAAATATCAAAAGCTCTGGGCAATCCGGTACAAATAGCCAATGCTTACAAGGCTGATGGTTTTATTAAAAAGGCTGAAATCAGCCCCCGTCCCTACAATATGTTTAAAGCCGTACTCGCCGGCATAGGGCTCGGACTTTTCAACCTTGCCTTTGTTGTCGGCTTATATGCCGGAATTATAGGTATTGTTATAGGGCTTGGAGGGATGTCGCTCGGCATAAGCTTTGCCGGAATAGTTCTGATAATAAATGCATTTTTTGCCCTTTCCTACGTCAGTATACCTTTTAATCTTAGTATAGGGCTTGGAAAACTTGCCTGCTTTATATCGGGAATAGGACTTTTATCACTTGGTTTATTGCTTCTGATACTGACCGTATTTATAAGCAGACTTATCCTACAGGTGACTATTTCCTACATTAAGGCAAATGTCGAACTTGTTAAAAAAGCAGGTAACTAAAGTATTATTTTTAATATAAGGAGAATAGCAATGAAAAAAGAAAAAAGTTCTAAAAAATGGCTTATTATTTCAATTGTTTTATTTATTACCTTTGCTATATCAACTGTAATCGTTGCTTTATTATGTTTTAATTTTCCAAGAGTAATAAATCTTTACAGCAGCAACTATAAGTATAGAGCGGATAAAACCATGAATGAAAGTGCCGATCTTGAAGATATAGATACTATAGATATTAATTGCGACATTGCGGATCTTAGTATAGAGCCGTACAAAGGCAGTACTGCAAGTATTGAATATATAGCAAAGGAAGACTCTCAGATAAAACTTAAGAAAGCAAACGGTAAGCTTACAATTGATGCGATATATGGCAAAGGTCCTAAGTTGGATCCTAATTTCCTTCATAACAACAATATTAAACTTATAATTAAACTTCCTGAAAATTATAATAAAGAATTAAATGTTGATAATAATGCGGGAGATATAAAACTGAACGGAAGTTTCACAAAGGCTAAGCTTAATGCAGATGTGGGAGATATAGATGCACAGGTGGATGCAGACTACCTTAATGTTACATGTAGCGTGGGTGATGCTGAAGTTACAGGAAATATAAACTCTTCCAACATTGAAACCACTGTGGGAAATATACATTACAAACCTATGTTAAGTAAAAAGGGTGAACATGCATTAAAATCCGATGTTGGAAGTATCGATCTTGACCTTGATGAGGACAGCAATGTAAGTGTAGAAGCTAAGACCGACTTGGGTGAGATAAATAATAAATTCAACTTCACAAGCATTACAAAAGATGGCAAAAAAGACTTCGCTTCTTCATTTGCAGCGTATAATAAAGACGGTGAAAGTACTATAACTTTGGATAGTGCTTCCGGTGAAATTACTATCGAGTAGTATTATGTATCATTGATATTTAATTGATATCGGCAATAGCAGAGTAAAGTAAGAGGAAGATGAGCTAATCGGCTCTTCTTCCTCTTACTTATGCAGCATATCAATGTTAATTGAACTTTTTTAGTTCCAATCTCTCTTGGATAGCTTCGTTTTGCAGAAAACTTATTGTAGCTCCAATCCCACAAAAATAATCGTATCGGACACAGGAAATATACAGTTTCATTTCATCACACAACACTTCCGTGTTGTAGGCATTTTCTTAGCAACTGCTCTGAAAACAGCCCTTCTTTTCCCATTTCATGTATATCACTTTTAATACTAAACTCCGATTTAAAGCCGTAAGGAACAAGTCCCACATCTGCCGCTTCCACCATAGAAATATCAAACTCGCTGTCTCCTGCCGCAATTATGAACTCCACTTTCAGATACTTTTTTAATCTTTCTATGGCTTTTCCCTTGCTAAGTGAGGTCGGCAGCACATATACTTTTTCCTTATTGTTAAATACATTAACAAGGTTTTTATCAAGATATTCTCTTAATTCATTTACCACAGTTTCAGACTTATAACACTTTGTAAAGACGAACAAGTCCTCGATATACCTTAATTCAAATGTTCTTCTTTTATCATTTTCCAAATATTCTAAAGCTTTTTTAACCTCTAAGTTACTTGGTTTAGCAAGCCTTAGAGACTCCTCATACCAGTCTTTATCCTTTTTGCCGTCTACAAGCAAGACACTGCCGTTACAAACCAAGGCATATTTAAAAGTGCCTATTTTTAAGTCTATTCTCTCATACTGCTCTATGGTTCTTGTAGATGTAGGAATTATAAGGAATTCCTCTCTGACCTTTTTTAAAAGTTCATAGGTATGATTGCTGATAAATGAAATCTCTCGCTCTTTATAGAGTTCTACATTCATTTTTTCATTTCCTATATCATGTTTATAAGAATAAATAATAGTATTATCGAGGTCCGTGCATAGTATTTTCATTTTATTTTTTTGATACAAAAGCTTTTCTTAACAAGTCTACCGGTATTATCAAAATAGCTAAAAGCATAGAAACTATAAGTGCCTTAGGGCTTAACATAGTTGTCTCGAATACTTTTCCGCCTATTTGGATAATTATGGTTTGAAGTATGAAGATAGCTCCCATTACTCTTATAAAGTTCTTATTTTCACCGATATGCTCAAACAAGTTAAACTTTTCGGATCTTGTATTAAAGCTGTTGAATATAATTGCATATATAAAGAAGGCAAACATAAAGGTCTTCTTGTAAAGTTCAGGGTCAGCTACATTATCCGGTGTTACAAAGCTTGTAATTCCTCCGATATTTTCAAGAATCAATATCGCTACCAAAGTGATAAATACCGCACTTACACCGATAGCGGACTTAATATATGAGGTCAATATGTTATCTTTTCTTTTTACAGGAGGCTCCTGCATATACCTGTCAAGTATAGGCTCACCACCGAATGCCATCGCTGCCAAGGTATCCATGATAAGGTTGATCCACAAAATCTGCACAATGGAGAAAGGCTCTGTCCAACCAAGTACAGGTGCAATAATGTTCATAAGCAAAGTTGCTATATTTATTGTAAGCTGGAAGATAAGGAACTTTCCTACGGACTTTGCCATAGTTCTACTGTTAAGTACGCAGTCTTTTATGGAAGTCAAGCTGTTATTAAGTATTACCACATCTCCGGCTTCCTGTGCGACAGCGGTACCGTCTCCCATAGCAAATCCTATATCCGCCTGCTTTAATGCCGGAGCATCATTGACACCGTCTCCCGTCATACCACAGACATTGTCAATGTCTTGTGAAAGCGATACAAGTCTTTTTTTATCCAAAGGCTTAGCCCTGCTCACTACACGAAGATGCGGAAGTACTTCCTTAAGCTTCTCATCCGACATAGCCTCAAGTTCCTCATGTGTAAGAACGACATCATTGTCCTCGTCCTTAAGTATACCCGCCTCTTTTGCGATTGCAACTGCGGTTTCTTCAGCATCACCGGTTACCATTACCACCTGTATACCGGCATCATTAAGTATTTCAACCGTTTCTATGGCATCCGCTCTTACATTGTCCCTTAAACAAAGAACTGACATAAGTATGGTTTTGCCGTCAACTATTTTTACTATAGAAAGAAGCTTCATAGTCCTTTTTGCCTGTGCAAGCATCTGTTCTTCGACTTTCTTTCTATTCTCTGCTGTAAATTCCTCAAGTTCACCATTTGGAAGTACATAATGTGTAATCTTGTCAATAATATTTTCAGTTGCACCCTTCCAGTATATCAAACCGTTCTTAAGCTTTGCTGTAGCACATTTTTTCTCGGAGTCAAAGCCGCTGATATCTTCAACCTTGTCCGGATCCTTATTGGTATCATTATAGCCATGGTGCATAGCATAGGTAAGCAAGGCTCTATCCATGTTGTTACTTCCTATTACCTCTCCCTCGGCTGATATTTTTGAGAGATTGTTAAGAGTTATAGCCTCGATAAATTCATCATTGTCGATTTTTTCTATGATCTCTCCCTTACCGTTAATAAACTCAACTAAAGACAGGTTACCTTCGGTGATCGTTCCGGTCTTATCACTGAATAAAACATTCATATATGCAGAGTCTGAGAATGCCGCCTTATGGCTTACAAGAATATTTTTCTTGTGCATGGATTCGGTATTCATTGACTGCACCAAGCTGTTCATCATAGGAAGACCCTCAGGCACTACCATGATTACCATTGTAGCCATAAGCATAACCGCTTCCGTAGCTGTAAGCAGTATAAAAGATAAGGTACGGGCATCAGGGCTTACTCTCATCAGCGTAAGCACCATATGTAAAACTCCTACAACAGTTGCCGCTACCACACCTATTTTACCTATACCGGCTGCTACTACCTCAAGTTTAAGACTTGAGGTATCTTTTCTTTCTTCCTCACTGTCATCGGTTAGGGCTTTATTGATCTTACCAAGCTCGGAGTCATCACCTATAACCGTGGCTACCATATAACCCTCACCGGAAATAACAACAGAGCCCATAAATACCTTATGTAAAGAACTGTAATCGGTAGACTCGGCTTCGTCCATATTGTCGGCGGCTTCCTTATCGGCACTTCTTGACTCTCCGTTAAGTACCGCTTGAGATACTTTAATACTTCCGTCAAACAGCAAACCGTCCACAGGAACCTTGTCTCCGCTTTGCACAAGTATGGTATCTCCCTTTAAGATCTCACTTGTTAAAATATTTACTATCTTTCCGTTCCTCATTACCTTGGCATAGGTTTTGTTGTACTCTTCCTGAAGCGCCTCACTTCTTGAAGTATTTCTATACTCGGAAAGTGTACTGAAACCTGTTGCAAGAGCAATAGCTGCAAGTATGCTTATGATTTCAACTATATCATTGTCCCCTGCAAGAGCTGGCACAAACATCCCCAAAACTGCCAAAGCTATTTTTAATAATAAAGCTCCGCACAAAACCTTGATCCATATATCGTTAAAAGCGGTAAGAAACATGGACCAGAGGGACTCTCTTTTCTTTTTAGCAAGTTGATTGGTACCGTACTTGGCTTTGCTCTCCTTTGCCTGTGAGTCGGACAATCCCTTTAGAAGGATCTCCTTTTTCATATCAGCCATATTGTAAAATGACCTCCTCGTTAAATTAATAATTACTATAATCAAAGACTTATATCCCTGTAATAAGACATAAAACCTTAGACTTATCATTCACATAAAAAGAAGGGCTGTCAGTATCGCCCCTCTTTTACATCGAATTTGACCTATACAATTATAGCAGTATAGTGCTTAGAAAACCAGTAAAAAAACTTTATAAAAATCAGGTTTTTTTATAAAGTAGTTACACATACCTTCTTGTAAGCTCCGCAAGTCCCGGATCCTTAGTTCCCTGTCCTATAGCACTGAACTTCCATTCTCCGTTATATCTGTATATCTCACCGAAAATCATAGCTGTCATCCCTGAATAATCTTCGGTTAAATTATATTTAAACATCTCATTATTATTTCTTGCATCCACCAAGCGTATAAAAGCATTTTTAATCATTCCGAAATGCTGCCTGCGAGGTACTGCATCATAGATATTTACAACCATAACTATTTTGTCATATTCCGCAGGTACTTTAGATAAGTCAATAATAATCTGCTCATCATCTCCTTCACCGGCTCCGGTAAGGTTATCTCCCTGATGGCTTACCGATCCTGATTTGTGAGCTAAGTTACCGAAATAAACCACATCATGTTTATCAACAAATTTACCGTCTCTTAACATAATCGCAGAGGCATCACAGTCTATGTCTTCACCTGAAGAAGATGAACCGAATAAAGAGCTCATAAAACCGCCTCCCGATGAATTGCCCACTTCATCCCAGCCAAGTCCCACAATAACCTTTGCAAGACCTGCATTATCTTTTGAAAGGCTTACTTTTTGACCTTTTTGTAAACTGATTGACATATATTATCTTTTCCTACTTTCTTCCGGCTTTCCACTGCATTCCCCAATTAAAAGCACGATCAAGATCACTGTGTCCTCTATAAAATTGTACTATTTTTTCAACACTGAATGTCTGATCATTCTGGTTTTCGAGGAGAATCAATCCGCACATGATGTTAGATGAATTAAATGTATCCATCTTCACTACAATGTCTTCTGCCCCCGGATATTTTATTGTTACAATAGCATCCGCCTGCTTCCAATTAGCAACACCCTCATATATAAAAGTATAAACAAGTATTCTTTTAAACTCGGATAACTGATTACCGTTGATTCTGAGATTTTCTCCTGCCGCAGCGGCTCCGGTACGATCATCTCCGTCTAAAGCAATATATGGCGGATTATTTAAACTTCCGAATGCATTGCCAAGCGCCTGTACTGCACCTTTGCGACCGTCTTTTAGCTCATACAGACATCCAAGATCCAAGTCTATGCCGTTACCGCCTCCGAATAATGAAGCAAAAAAACCTTGTTTTACAGGTGTTGAATTCCAGTTTAAGTTTACAAGAATCTCTCCAAGTCCTGAGGAAGCGTTCTTTTCAAGGCTTACTTTTTGACCTTTTTGTAAATTAATAGCCATATATGTTCTCTCTAACCTACCTCTACTCCATAGTTATTGCACAGGGCTGCAAGACCTCCCTGATAACCGCTTCCTATAGCATTGAACTTCCATTCGGCACCGTTTTTATAAAGCTCTCCGAATACCGCAGCTGTCTCTATAGAAAAGTCTTCTCCAAGATCATATCTTAAAAGCTCTACTCCGTTTGACTCATCAAAAATTCTTACATAGGCATTGGATACCTGACCGAAATTCTGTCTTCTTTGTTCAGCATCATATATTGTTACGGTAAATGCGATTCTTGAGATATTGGCAGGTACTTTTGAAAGTTCGATCCTGATCTGCTCATCATCGCCGTCTCCGGCTCCTGTCAGGTTATCACCCAAATGTCTTACACTGCCCGAAGGATGTGTAAGATTTCCAAAAAATATAAAATCGTCCTGGTTTGATACTCTTCCGGCATCAGTAAGCATAAATGCCGCCGAATCCAAATCAAAATCTCCACCGGTATCAAATCTGTTTATATCCCATCCGATACCTACTACAACATTATTAAGTCCCGGGTTGTCTTTTGTAAGGCTAACCTTTTGACCTTTTTGTAAATTAACCGGCATGTTCTCTCCTCCTATGCAACCTCTATACCATAGTGTCCGCAGAGTGCCGCAAGACCTCCCTGGAATCCGCTGCCTATAGCATTAAACTTCCACTCTCCGCTGTGTCTGTAAAGCTCTCCTACAACTACGGCTGTCTCAATTGAGAAATCTTCTCCAAGGTCGTAACGTATAAGCTCCTGTCCTGTAGACTCATCAACCAATCTTATAAATGCATTGGATACCTGACCGAAGTTTTGATGTCTTGAATCCGCATCATATATTGTTACTGTAAATGCAATCTTTTCTATGTTGGCAGGTACCTTTGTAAGATCCACCTGTATCTGCTCGTCATCACCTTCGCCTGCACCTGTAAGGTTATCTCCCATGTGATTTACCGACTCGCTTTGATGATTTAAATTCCCATAGAATACAAACTCTTTGTCTGTTGGACATTTTCCGTCCGCACCTAACATAAATGCAGCCGCATCAAGGTCAAAGTCAACACCTGAATCGAATGCGTTAACATCCCAACCAAGACCTACCATAATGCTCTTAAGTCCCGGATTACCCTTTGTTAAGTCTACCTTTTGTCCTTTGGATAAATTAATTGGCATAGCTGAAAGCCTCCTTTATATAAAATTGTATCTTAATGCCTAAAACGCATTAAGCTTGTCTTAATGCTTAAAACACATTAAGCATGTCTTAATGCCTAAACCGCATTAAGCGTGTCTTAATACTTAAAACACTTTAAGCTTGTCTTAATGCTCAAACCGCATTAAGCTTACATTAATACTTAAAATATATTAATTACTAAACTATATCAAGCGTGTTTTAATTATACAAATGCAAAACACACCCTAATTACTGCAATATACCGACTGTATATTCTTGCTTAAAACACATTGACTGTGTATTTAATTACCTTTGAGTTGACTTCGGCATATGATAGTTTCTATTAAAGTCTTCTTTAATAGCAGCCAGTCTTGCCTGATCATCTATTCTCTTCTTCTTTGCATCCTCTTGAATTCTCTTTGTTTCCTCAATACCGTTTGTAATCGTCCTCCATGTGGTTTCGAGGGTCTCTATCTGTATTGAGCTTCCTGATGCAAGTCTTGCAGTTGTCTTTGATATATCAACCGTATTTTGTGCGTTCTTGATAAGCATCTCATTGGTCTTTTTATCAAGCTCCGACATAGCCTCGGCTTGAATCTTCTGTCTTTTGAGCAGTATAGCCTGTGCGAGTGCCTGCTTAAATACCGGAAGTGTAACTATAAAAGCGGAATTTATCTTTCTGACAAGATTGTAGTTACTAAACTCCATTGTCTTGATCATAGGGATAGACTGCATAGCAACACTTTCGGCAGTTCTTAGATCCTGAGTTCTTTGCTCCATCATCATCAGAGCTTGATTAAGGCTGGTAAGCTCAAACTGCACTGACTGATCACCGCTTGTCTCCATATACTGCTTTCTTTGCTCCATATAGTCCTGTATTTCTTTACAAGCCTGCTCGCCTGCTAAAATATACTTAACAAGTTCATGATAAAAGTTAACATTGGTCTCAAACATTGTATTTAACTTACGGTTTGACTGCTTTATCTCAGACTCGTAACCCTTTAGCTGAACATAGATCTTATCAACCTCATCTCCAAGAGTGTGATACTTTGCAAGTATTTTATCAAGTTGTTTTTTCATATTGCCAAAGATTTTCCCAAATAAACTCGGATTTTCTTTAATCTCTTCAATATCAAATTGACCCATAATCTTTGCAAGTGTCTTAAGCATCTCACTTGTATCGTCAAGTTGAGACATATTCATACTTCTCAGTACCACATCCGATGCCTTGGATATCTCTTCCGCAACTTCCGCACCGAATGTAACTATGGTCTCAAGATTATTTACCTCAATTGTACTGACAATACGGTCTACCTCTTGTGAATTAACCAAATCTGCATTCATTTGCTGCCTGTCGGCAACAATATCGTACTGCTCAACAACCTCAATCTCATCCTTGGTTGCAGGAAGTGCCGCCTGTGCAGGTGTTGTGCTTGCAGCGGTAGTTGATGATTTACTAAAATCAATTGCCATGCTTATTACCTCCCAAAAAGTTTTTCACGCCATGTCATGCGCCTGCTTGATGAAGAAACACTCAAATTCGGTACTTGCATATCATACTTATACTCACCTATTTGATGCTCTTCTATTATATTACCGTTAAAATATCTCTCAACACTTTGATAACCTGTAGGTACAAAGAAAATAATGTCAAAACCTATAAGATTTAAAAACGCCGTCAGTATGGAATCTTCCAATGATATTACCGTTTCGGCGGTATTTATATATATCAACTTAGGATTTTTCTTTGTAAAATCAAAATTTTGTATCATTCGGATTATTTCTTTAGGTAAATTCAGAACTTGAGCTATTATAACATATTCCGTTCCGTTTATTCCTGTATTTTTAATTAACTTTTGCTCTATCAAGGCTCTTAACTTATCAAATATAAGCTCCTGTATATCATCTCTTAATATTCCGTAAGCGTACTTTGGATGATTCTTTATTTTTTCTGTTTGCAACCTGCCGTTTTTATAAAACTCAGCCACATACTCCTTCATGGGGTTTGCATCTGTCTGCTGTATATACGGTGCTTTTTTTATTATAAATGTATCGGGCGTTACAAGCTCTCTGACCGACTCCCAATACTTTGCAATAAGTCCGTCCTTTACTCCGGATACCTTCGCAAATATTACAGGTATATTTACCACATCATTAACCGTACTAAAGCCCGGTCTGTACTTTAGCTCCTGATCCCATAAAATTTTTATTTCTTCATACATGGTCTGCAAACTTATTGCATTTGCCTTGCCATACTGCCTGTTTCTATACATGCCGCTGTCCTGATACATGATAGTATCCAAATCTCTTTCAGCATGATATGCCATTGTTCCCATTCTTACATGAGAATTATCCTCAGGATATTTACTGACCGCAAGAGTTTCGCTATAGTTTTCCTCATATAAAAACTTATCTTCCAGACAGCACTTAGTATTAAGATTAGGGCAAAGTATTAAAACATCTATAGGAAGTTTCGCTAAAAAGCTTATAAATAACGCCTCGTTATTGTCCCTACAACCTCCCATATATATAAAGCAAGCTATATCAGGCGGTCTCCAAGCGGAAAAAAGTTCAGGCATATATCTTTTTAACCAACAAATAAGATAGACCGCCTTGTTTGTAAGTTTATTTAAGTTGCCGGCATCCTTTTGGGACTCCATAAGTATAAGGTCAATAAAGGCTTTATGCATTATCTTTTGCAACTCAATATTTGCCGTGTACTGTATATTGCTTACTATATTAAGTATCATTTGGTCTAATTTCGCATAATTGCCTCTTTTAATACCGGCGATCTCCTCAGGTGTAGGTTTAGGTATTTCCTCATTGACAATAACAAGCCTTCTTTTAGAGTTCCTAAGCTCCTGCTGCAACTTAAATAAGTCATTTACATATGTAAGTCTGTCCTCTACACCGTTTATCCTGCAAAAAAGATTGTAAAAAAATCTTTCATCCGTACCTCTTAGTGCCGGACTTTTAAGTATATCTTCAAAGCCCTTTCCTGTGATCCATGCATTGGTGCAATTACTAAGCTTAGGCGGCTGTCCGTAAAGCCTTTCATTATTCATATCATTTTGGATCTCATCACGAACACTTTTCAGAGAATAGCCTGTCGGAAATGCCCCCATACCCTGAAGTTCCAGATTATAGGAAAGCAGGGACTTCGGATCTGATTTTAAGTATGCTGCATCACCATTATATTGTAAAAGTACCACATCACAGCCGGCATCCGAAAGTATTGATATAAGCATAAGTTCATAGTGGCTTATATCACCCTCATAAAGTATCTTAGGGATGTTGTTTTCTCCAAGTTGATTTACTATTCTCTCAAATTTATAATACAGCCAGCACATAAACTTGATATATGCATTTTTTAGCATATTGTCGGTCTTTCCCTCTTTGTGCATTGTATACAGGGAATTGTATATTGAGGCTGCTACGCTTTGTCTTTGAAAGTCATTCATTCGTGAAAGCCATTTTTTCAGATGTGTTGATATAAAGTTTTCATTCATCTGAAAATCATTTCCCATCATTTCGGTATAAAACGATAAGTTCTTCTCATCCGGATTGGGAATCTTTCCCTCAATCACAACTCCTGTACGCCTTGCCGCATCATAATATTTTTTTATAAAGTCGCCTATTTCTTTTGAGTAAGCGTTGATTCTGTAAAAGTATACTCCTTTTACAGGTCTTTTGTTAAGTTCAACAAAATAATCATTAAGGTTTTGAATCTTTTTGTGTTCTAACATAGAGCATTCTCACCATCAATATCTTTTCATCTTATTTTTATTCATTACAAAGCCTAAACCGGCTCCTACTATAGCACCCAATATATGTGTCAGGTTTGATACATTGTCTCTTATAAAAATTCCGCTGTAAACTTGCTGACCTACATAAAGAAGTGCCACTAAAATAAATGTTACGGGTATCTTACCCTCTTCAAAACTTGCAAATGAAGAAAGCAGTATAAGTGCAAAGACTACTCCGCTTGCTCCAAGCAACCTTGAGTAAGGAAACAGTAAAAAATGAACCAGTCCGGTTACAAGGGCAGTTGCCAGTATTACAAAGAGAATATTTGCCGAGCCGTATTTTTCTTCCAGAAGCGGTCCCAGTACCAATATAAGCATTATATTACCCATAAAATGCTGCCAGTCGGCATGACCGAGTACATGACAAAACAACCTGATGTATGTGAGCGGATTTAACAGTGATGACCTGTAAACGCTAAAAAATAATCTTGTTGTACCTCCGAGGCTTATCCTGTCAAGTACCATAACTACAAAGCAGGCTAGGGTAAAGCCCAAAATTACCGGTGAATTGAATGATAGTTGTAATCTTTTACCGCTGTAACTCATCTTACCATCCCCCTTATACATATTATTTTACATGGAAAATTGTACCATATATAAGGGGGGTTTTCAAGTTGTGCAAAATCAACATAAACAAGGTTATTTTTCTTCCAACCTTATAATATACGGCAGTTCCACATACGAAACCACCGCCTCTTTTTTCCTCTGTACCCAGTCGACTTCCTCGCCTAAAAGTTTATTAAGTGCAATAGCGGGTATGTTTATATCCGCTGCCAGACAGCTCATCTGCAAGCCCCCCGACATCCTGGTATTGATCTCAAGCAGATACAGCTTACTTTCTTTATATTTGAATTGCACATTAAAGGGGTATTTTATATCTATATTAGCTGTAATTATCCCGACCATATTTAGGATGTCCTCATCATAAAATACTCTTTCGTCTCTTGAGTTCCCTTTTTCTCTTGGGACAGCAATAAGCCCTTTTTTAGTATTAAGGCAGTCCACACTGATTTCATTTCCCTCTAAGTAGGGCATCAGTATGATGTCATCAAAGTCCTCTACACCTTCCAGTACAGCCAAGTAATCATCATAGCTTATACCCACGCCGGCATAGCTTTTGATTTTCTTTAAGCCCTTACTTCCTTTGCTTATTTTCCTAAAGCTCTTACCGCCCTCATCTCTTACGAACTTTGCACATACAACTTCGTTGTCTGAACTAAGTTTTGCATAAGCCTTTTTAAACTCCTCTACACTAGCCACCTTATAGTAATCGGGTACATTTATACCGTCTATACTCTTAAAAAAATCATAGGTTTTTACCTTATCTTCCAAAAGTGAGACAGTTTCATAATCATCCAAAAGAACTTTTACACCTATATCGTTGAATTTATCGATATTTTGACTGATGCTTAGCATATTTCTTCTCGGTACCAATACATCCACCTGCCTGCTTTTACAAAAGTCAAGGCAGTAGCTTATATACTCCGCTCCTTCACAGGTCGGTTCCTCATACCATTCATCACAAACCTTTTGAATTACGGAGTTTTTCTGCATATTACTGCCTATAATATAGATTTTTTTATTTGCATCCGCCTTCATCAGCTCAATAAGTCTGTATGAAGTGCTGAACCAATGGTTAAACCAAACTCTTATCATCCCCATCTCCATTCTTAAAACAAGCCGCCATAAAAGCAACCTGTAATGTATTTTTTACACTATCTCCATTCTGCGAACAAGTCGCAACAAAAACAGCTATGAAAGTATTTTTACTCTATTTCCATTCTGCTGACAAACCGCAATACAAATATCCTGTAACATGTTTTTTATCAACTTGTAAAACCTGCCGTAAATAGTTTGATATTCTCATAGCCTACCGCCAGATTAATGTTTTGTCCTCTGTCGATTCCGGCAGTACTTATGCCTATAACTTCTCCGTACATATTAAGCAGTGCCCCTCCTGAGCTTCCGTGTGATATGGGAGCGGTAAACTGTATCATATCTACATTATCTATATTTCTAAAGCCCGAGATAATTCCATCGGATACGGAGTTGAAAAGTCCCAGAGGACTTCCTATCGCAACGACCTTCTGCCCTCTGACAAGGGCTTTTTCGCCTCTGTATATAGGAATAGGCTTTAACTGCCTTTTTATTCTAAGCACTGCCAAGTCGGTATTTGAATTGTATTTGATAAGTTCGTTGGTGGAGTATACCTTATCCTCTTCCTCTACTCTGACGGAATAAAATCTTCCTCCTGCTGCCACATGGTGGTTGGTTAAGATAAATCCGTCTTTTCCGATCATAATACCCGAACCCGTACCTATGGCCTCTCCCTTGGCATCATGTATGGCAATAAGCACTACGGAAGAAGCCAATTTCGCAAGCTCTTCAAAGCTTAATTCTCTTTTTTCATTGCTTGCTTGTTTTGCTGTAGCTACAGGCGTCATATGGGAAGGTTGAGTATTATTTGCCAAGGTTTCTTTGCTCTTTTTATTTCTCTGCGGTCTTGGCGGAATCACCACTTTTTTACTTATAACCGTGTTAATTGTAGTAGAACTAAAGTCCTCTTTATTAACACTCATAGCGGGATTTTGACTTGTATAAGGCTTAATATCACTATTTCCATAAGAACCCAGCATAAATTTTTTCGAATATCCCAAAAGCCCACTTGCTATCTCTATATCGCCTCTGTTTTGTATTAAAAGTACATCACAGCCTATAAATGTCAAAAATAAGTAAAATAAGTATTCCTGTTCTTTTGTAACATTATCCGCAATAACTTTTATCAGGCTGTTTTCATTCCAATCTTTTAAGATTTCAGACATGCTTTCATCAAGCCAGTAGAATAATTTGATTATAAAGTTTTTAATAATTGAATAGCTCGTATTTTTTCCGAATTTTTTATAATCATCACTTATCCTTCTTAATGCCTGCAAAAACGTATTTTTAACTGTCTCATTTAATAAAATATTTCTAAAAGCCCCTATAGAGCCGCCTTCCCATTTTGAGTAAAGATTCTGGTAATACTTGGAGTCTTCTATTTTAAGCAGTTTTGAAAGTGCGCTTATTCTAACATATTTAAGCTTATTATTTGCCGCTTCTTTATCCATCTGCCTATCTGTATCTTCAATCAAACTTTGAATATTTTGCGGCTCACCGACCGCCCTTATAAAGTATACATCTCTTATACCGTTATTATATTCGCCCTTTACATTTAAAAATGCATCCACTGAGCCTATGTTCAAGATATTGTGCCTGTAATTAACTGTTTCCATAAAAGTTACTACCACCTTTTGCTGTCTATTCTCTAATCTTTCTATAGTATAAAGTATATCTTTTTTTTTCAATAAATGATATACTTTATTTCGTTGTTAATCTTTTTGCAAAGGTGTGAAAAACGATGAAAGATAATGTCCTATATTATAGCGTAGGGGCTTTGTTATACTGCCCTGCCAACAAAGAATCAATTGCAAATTCAATTATAAATGAAAAATTCGGCACAAAATTCTCACTGGCTCTTTGCCTTGAAGATACTATTAATGATGATTTTGTAGCTGAAAGCGAAGAGCTTTTAATTGCATCTATTAAAAAAATTTTTATAAGCTATCAAAAACAGCCCTTTTATTTGCCAAAGATATTTATAAGAGTGAGAAATCCCGAGCAGATCAAAAGATTGACCGAGCATCTTAAAGAAAATATTGAGATAATTACCGGATTTATTATACCTAAGTTTAACCTTGGTAATGCTAAGGATTATATTAACGAAATAATCAGGGCAAATGAGCTTGCAAACAAAAAGCTTTATATGATGCCGATCTATGAAAACTCCACTATTATTGACCTCAGATATAGGACTGATATACTTTACTCATTAAAAGAACTCTTGTCACAGGCGGAAGAGCTTGTATTAAATATAAGAGTAGGGGGCAACGATCTTTGCCATATGTTCGGTTTCAGAAGACAGGTTGACGAGTCTATTCACAAAATAAGACCCATCTCCAATATTTTCTCAGATATAATTACGGTATACGGTTTGGATTATATTGTGTCCGGTCCGGTTTGGGAGTATTATGCAGGAGAGAACTGGGAACAGGGCTTGATCAGTGAGATTAAAGATGATAAACTCTGCGGATTTATCGGCAAAACTGTTATACATCCGAATCAAATACCGGTAATCAACCAAGCCTATAAGGTATCAAGATATGACTTCAACGATGCACAGGAAGTGCTTGACTGGAATAAAAATTCCAATTCCTTCGTACTGGGCAGTCTTTCAAAAGACCGTATGAATGAGTACAAGACCCACATTAACTGGGCAAAGAAAACTATTTTTTTGGCAGAGTCATTCGGTATAAAAGATTAAACAGCATAATTAAATAAAAACACTCCCTATTTCAATCATACTTGCGCTACTGTTAATAAAGTTTTGACTTTCTTTTACAAACTGTGGAATTTGTAAACAGCAGCGAACGATGCACTAGGGAGTGTTTCTTTAATCGGCAACCGAAAGGAATTATTTACCAAATAAGCAAATGGCTTTTGCAAGCACTGATTTTTATAGAAGACACTATGGGCTTTTCATGTTAAACCGGCAAAAATCACTATAATCAGCTTGTTTATAGCATCACAGCACTATTACTATGGTGTGATTTTTAACATTCCGTTGAAGAAATGTTCAGCCTCAATATTCTCCGGTGGGTAAATATCCAAACTAAACTCTATATCATTTATCTTCGATTCATCTATATCATTTTCTTTAAATGTTTCTTCATACCATTGGATATTGGACAAAGATACCTTACCTGCACTTACATCTTTGAAAAAATCTGCTCCAACCATATATCCGTTTATAGACATATCATCTCCTGAAACTGTGATATCTTTATCTGTTTTATTAACAATGTAAAGGTTTATGGAATAACCCAATTCATTTTCTTTATTATCTCCGGTATAAATAACTGTAACATACTCATTGTCAACAAGTACCTGATCCCCTGCCTTTGCTTCATAGACGAACTTGCCGGCATTTTCTTTACCGTACGGATAAATATGTATAGACTCGCTCATTGTATAAGGCTCATCATAAGTGTATTTACCTTCTGTGACATTTACAATAAGCTCTATATCAGTATATTCTTCAATGCCGTATTCTTTAAGATTCTCAATAAACACTGTTATATTTGCTTTTTTACCCGGGTTGATAAAAATAATTGTATAAGGATCAACCTCTACTCCGTTGACCTGTCCTTTTTGTATGCCGAATGTATAAGTTTTATCCGGAGATTTATTTTCAATCAAGAGATTAACCAAATATCCATATTCACTATCTTCATCTATACTTTTTGCTGTAATCGAAAATAACTCATTATCCAGCACTACTTCATTTTTAAGTGTTATAGGTCTTGTACTTTTAGATGATGATTTCTTCCCCTCTTTTGTTTCTTCTTCATTATCAGTTTCATCCACCTTATCTTCGTAATCATCAGCTTCATCTTCCGACTTATCCGACTCATCTTTAGACTTATTTTTTTTGCCTTTTTTTGTATCTTTTGTACTTTCAGTTTTTTTATCTTCTTTTGTACTGCCGTTTTCAGATGTACTACAGGCAACAAGCAGCAGGCTAAGGACTAGAAACATTAAAAACTTTTTCATAAAATACCTCCTGTGAAAAATATGGTATTAAAGTTACTTATAGTATAACAAAGTTTTTGCCCTACATCTCTATTTTGTAAAAGTTACACTTTCTCTAAAAAAATGCTCGTCATTAAGGTGCCCCGGCTCATATGTATCTACAATAAATCTTACACTTGATACATTATCCGGATCTATACCTTGTTCCCTAAGAGAACTATTAGACCACATCATAAGTTTAAAAGTACTACTTTGCGGTCTGATAGTCAGCGGAAAAACCGGATGTATCATAGCATCATTTACATAGACATCATCAATGTCAAATGCCATTTCTTTATCTGTTTTATTAACAAAGTACAGTTTCAAAGCATAGTCGATACCGTAACGATCCCCTGCCCCTATACAAATAATAGTACAATACTCGTTATCAAGAAGTACCTGATCCGTATCCTTTGGCTCATACACATATTTAGTAGCATTTTCTTCGCCATAAGGATAAATATGAACTGTTTCGGTATATACTTCAGGGTTTGTATTGTCATCCATCTCATAAATATGGAATTCTATTTCTAAATCTGTAATATCTATATCGATATATTCTTTTAAGTAATCAATAGGCCATTTCAATTTTAATTTTTTGCCTGCATCTAGAAACTCATACATAGAGTCACCTACTTGTACGCCATTTACAAAGCATGGCTCTGCCTGAAAACCGTATATTTTATCAGTAGACTTGTTTTCAAGTGTAAGATTAAGATATTCTCGATCAAATTTTTCTTCCCATTCCATGCTGTCTACAGTAATGGAATAAGTATCTTTATCAATCGCAGCATAACTTTTAAGTGTATACGGTCTTCTATTTTGGGAAGATTGCTTTTTTTCACTATCTGTTTCTTCCTCAGTTTTATCAAAAGACTCATCATTATCGGCTTTATCTTTAGATTTATCTTCTTTTTTAGTTTTCTTTTTAGACTTTTCCCGGCTTTCTTCAGTCTTCTTATCTTCCTTTTTACCCCCGCTCTCAGATGCAGTGCAGGCAACAAGCAGTATACTAAGCATTAAAAACATTAACAAATGATATAATTTCTTCATTAAAAAACTCCTATTTCTTGATTAGACTTTATATTTGTGAACATCCCTTGTAATAACCATCTTAGTACATAGCCTAAAATACTCGGGCAATAACTCACTATACCTTATAAATTTATAATACAGGCTGCCTACTTGACTAAAAACTTGTCAGGCAGCCTGTATAAATAAGTAATTGTTACTCTATACACTTATGGATTTATCGTTATGGTTTCAGTTGCAAAATGAGCCTTATTATAATCATCACCGTCATAAACATCCATAGTAAATTCTATGTTTGATATATTATTCTCGTCTATATTATTTTGCTCTAAAGTGCTGTCAAACCAACTCATACTTATGAAATCACTTTTCCCGGCATATACATATTCTATAAAGAAAGGATCTGCCATATATCCGTCTACAGACACATTATCCGCATTAAGAACCATTTCTACATCCGTTTTATTGACAACATAGAAGTTGATCGCATAGCCCCACAAATCTTCCTTATCAACTCCGGTATAAATAAGTGTCAGATATTCATTATCTATTAAAACTTTGTCCGTGCTTTTTTGCTCATAGACAAATTTAACGGCATTTTCCTCTCCGTACGGATATATGTGAATATTTTCCTCTCCCAATTCATCACCACCTAAGCTTGCATCGGAAACCGCAATATGAACTTCTATATCAGTATACTTTTCAATGCCATATGCTTTCAAATCATCAAAAGTAATTTTTGTGTTTGCTTTTTTTCCCGCAGCAACATCGGAATACATTGAAACTCCTGTTTGTACTCCGTTTATTGAGCAATTATCTGCTTCAAAGGAATAGTCTTGGTCAGATGATTTATTCTCAATTGTAATATTGACGGTAAAGCCCAATATATCATCCTCTTCTATACTATTTACCGTTATAGAATAGTCCTCACTGTCAACGGCTGTGTAACTTTGAAGCGTAGCACCTCCAACACCCTTGGAAGCGGACTTTTTCTTTTTCTCCTTGGTTTCTTCCTCAGTTTCATCCTCGGACTCATTCTCATCTTTTGATTTCTTATCTTTTTTCTTCTTCTTTTTCTTTTTTGATTTCTTTTCCCCCTCTTGAGTCTTCTTGTCTTCTTTCTTACTTGTACTTTCGGATGAGCCGCAGGCAACAAGCGATAGACTGAGCATTAAAAGCATTAAAAACATATAAAACTTTTTCATAGAGCACCTCCTGTTTTTTGATTTTTATATTTATCAAAACGCAGTTGAAAACCTTTACCCTTTAATTTATAAAAAATAAGCTCATGTCCCGACGATTAAAATCATAGGACTCCCCCCTATGAGTGCGTTATTGTTAACCTACTTTTCTACGGTGTGATCTTCACAGCATCACTACTAAGCTCCTTATAAGCCCCGTCCCTAACCTTTATGGTACCTTCAATATTCTTTATATTTGAGATATCCACACCGATTTGTTTAATGATATAATCATTCCAATACATTTTTTCAAACATACTTTTTCCCGGCTTAATATCTACATAATAACTGGCATCTGCCATATAGCTGTCTATAGAAAATGCATCAGCTCTAATTGACAGTTCCTTATCTGTCTTATTTACAATATAGGTATCCAATATAAATCCGTAAATATCATCCTGTCTACTTCCGATATATGTAATGGTAACATACTCATTATCTACAAGTACCTGATCCGTAGCCTTCGCCTCACGGGTAAACTGTGTTGCGTTTTCCTGCCCGTAAGGATATACATGTATTGCTTCATTTAATATATCCTCCGCCCCAAAATCATCACTGTCAACAACTTTAAAGAAAAGCTCTATATCAGTACACTCTGTAATTCCATAGTCCGTTAAATCTCTAATTCCGATTTTAGCGCTAGCTTTCTTTCCTGCAAGAACATTTGAATAAAGACTGGGTTCTACCTGTACTCCGTTTACAACAGCAGCTTCCAAAGTGAAATTATAATTAACATCGGCAGATTTATTTTCTAATAAAACATTGATATCATAACCTCCGCTCCACTTATTCTCTTCTATACTGTTTATTGTAATAGAACATTTTTCATTATCAATAGCAGTATAACTTTCAAGTGTCATAGGTCTTTCACTTTTAGAGTTTGACTTTTGTTTTTTAGTCTCTGTCTCCTTTTCCTTCTTTGTTTCTTCTTCCTCAGTCTCATCAGTTTCATCAACTTCATCAGACTGGTCTTTATCTTTGTCCTTACTCTTTTTATCTTTTTTTGATTTCTTTTTCTTCTTTGATTTTTTTGTACTTTCTTCAGTCTTCTTGTCTTCCTTTTTACTTGTGCTTTCAGAGGATCCGCAGGCAACAAGCAGTATACTAAGCATTAAAAGCATCAAAAAATGATAAAATCTTTTCATAAAACCCCTCCTATTTTCCCGTTTTTTATATAAAACTTTATGTTTACAAATACTGAGCCAAAAGACTTCATTTACTTATCTAAAACAAATCCTTATTTTTATAAAAGCAGTTTATTATTAATATATTACTGTGGTGTAATAGTTACTTTATCATTAAAGAAATGTTCTCCACTTGAATTCTCTTCATCATAAATATCAAACTCTATCTCTATATTTGATATACTTGATTTATCTGTCTGTGCTTCCTCAAGATCGCTGCTTAACCAATTCATAGTTGTAAAAGCACTTTTTCCCGCATCAACACTTTCCATATAAATAGGATCTGCCATGTATCCGTTTATAGATACATTAGTTGCATCGACTGTTATCTGAGTATCCGTTTTATTAACAATATAAATATTTGCCGAATATCCGTCATCCTCATCTTCCTCACTGCCTACATAAACAACTTTAACATATTCATTATCCACAAGAACCTGATCCGTAGCCTTTATCTCATACTCAAACTTACCTGCCTTATCTTTACCAAGCGGATAAATGTGTGCAGTTTCGTTAGGAAGCTCCTTTTTTGTAATATCTTCACTATTATAAGCAAGGACTTCAATTTCTATATCACTATACTCAATGAGCCCATATTTTTTCAAATTTTTAATATAAATGCCTGTCTCATCCTGTTCTCCCGCATCTACACCGGAATAAAAGTCCGCTTCTACCTGAACTCCATCTACAGAAACCTTTTGAGCAGTTAACACATAATTTGTATCAGAAGACTTATTCTCAACCAACACCTTAACAGTATAGCCGTTGACGCCATTCTCATCTATCCCCTCTACAGTCATAGAGTAGCCTTCGTTGTCAATTATTTTCTCACCTTTAGCTTCTTTAGTTTTAGATGATTTTTTCTTCTTTTTATCTTTACTTTCATCTTCATCCTCAGAACCTTCATCTTTGGATTTTTTATCTTTTTTAGACTTCTTTTTTGATTTGTCTTTCTTCTCTTCGGTCTTTTTGTCTTCCTTTTTACTTCCACTTCCTGATGAACCACAAGCAACAAGCAGTACGCTTAGCATTAAAAGCATTAAAAGAGTGTAAATTTTTTTCATTAAGTTCCTCCTGTTTTTAGCATATTTCTACATATTTTTTTTATTTGCAAAAAATATATTAAATACTTTTACAGTGTAAGAATATCATGAAAAACAAGCTTTTACAAGTAATTATCCAATATTGAAACTATATTAAGACAAGCCTTTACAGTAACTAAATCTTCTTAATTAATCTGTAAATATCAATAGTTTACTGTGTAGATATTTCCAAAAGGAAACTTTATTATTGTTAATAACTCAAGCTTCCCACACAAGGAATTTCGGCAGTGCAATAATGGTTTACCTATCACATAATATGATGGACTCTAAGAATTGACCATACATTATTACGCCAAATCAGTGCAGATACGGGGTTATACATTCGCCATTATAAAAACATCGGGAGTGTTGCAAAACAACTGATTTACAGTTATAATGCGATACTCTCTTTTCTTTTTTACATAGAAATTGAGCACTGCCACACTCCCATCAAGCTAAGGTTATTCCACTTTTTTAAATATTTTATTTTCTACAATTACTAACTTTTCATCACATAGGCGTTTGAGCCATGTCTTCATCTGCCCCTTCGCTATGTGAAATTTTTCAGATGCTTCCTCTAAACTAAGACCATTTCCCAGATTTACTCCCCTACAAAGCCTGCCAAATGCTCTCTGTAAACTCTGCCCACCGGTAGTCCCATTACATTATAGTAATCTCCTTCTATTCCCACTATATATCTTGAAAAAAGTCCCTGTATAGCATAGGCTCCTGCCTTATCATAGGCTTCATCATCAGATAAATAAAAGTCTATATCCTCTTTTGAAAGCGCTGCCACCTCTACCGCAGTTTCCTCAGCAAAGCTTTTATGTGTTTTTAACCTGCTGTTAAACACACATACCGCAGTATATACCTTATGTTTTTTACCGGATATCCTCTCAAGCATAAGTCTTGCGTCTTCCCTGTCCTTCGGCTTTCCAAGTATGGTTTCTTCCAGAGCCACTATGGTATCGGCAGCTATTATAATATAATCTTCCTTGTATTTAAGTGCCGCCTTTTCTTCTATATCAAGCGCCTTTTGCATTGCCTGTTTTTCACAAGCTTTTATGGGGTCTGTGCTGTCTATATCGGTTTCCTTGTCCGATATCATTATCTCAAACTTTACACCTATTTGCGTAAGTAATTCCTTCCTTCTCGGTGAAGCCGAGGCAAGAATTATCTTAATATTATTCATATATAAATCCTTTCGGCTATAGTAGGCTACTACTGCTCTTTTTTATCTTCTACTTCTTTTATATCTTTGATCTCACTCTCCGGCTCTTTTTTCATAGCATCTAAAATCTCTGATACTCCGGAAATATTAACATTCTTATTGACCTTTGCGTCATAACTTTCCGCCCTTACTATCTCCGCAAGGTCTATTCCGGTAGCTTCTTTTACCGACTCAAATGTCTTCTTCATCATAAGAGGTACATTATCCGCTACGCTTGACAAACCGTTGCTGTCCGCTCCTCCGCCGACAATAGTAATCTTATCAATTTGCTTTAGAGGTTCGGCAACCTTACCTGCAATCTCAGGAAGAACCCTTATGATCATCTCCACCATAGCGGCACGGTTATACTTATTGTACGCCTCCGCCTTCTTTTCCATAGCCTCGGCTTCTGCAAGTCCCTTAGCCTTTGCTGCCTCAGCCTCAGCCTTTCCTTTTAGAGCTATACCGTTAGCCTCCGCCTCATACTTTGCTCTTATACCTGCCGCTTCCTGCTCTGCCGCATAGCGTGTAGCCTCAGCCTCTCTTTGCCTTCTGATAAGGTCGGCTGCCGCTCTTTGCTCTGTAGCATACTTTTCCGCATCCGCCTGCTTATTGACCTCGGCTTCGAGTTGCCTTTGCCTTACGGAGATTTCCTTTTCTTTAAGCTCTGACTCTCTCTCCGCCTTAGCTATCTGAGCATTGACAGTCTCTGTCTGTATTCTTTTTTCCTGTTGCTGCTTTTGGATCTCATAAGCCGCATCCGCCTCCGCCTTTGCGGTATCGGTCTGAACTTTAAGTTCCGCCTTCTTTATTTCAAGGTTGGTGATTCTTTGTGCGATCTCGGTTTCAGCAGCCACTCTTGCAGCATTGGCTTCTTTTTTTGCTGCCGCATCTGCTATTTGCACATCTCTTTCAGCCTGTGCCTTTGCAATAGAAGCACTCTTTTGTATCTGGGACATATTGTCCTGACCGAGTGCCACGATCAAGTCTTTTTCATCCTTTATCTTTTGAATATTGCAGGAAATGATTTCGATACCGAGTGCCGCCATATCATTTTGGGCTTTTTCCTGTACCTGATCACCGAATGCCTTTCTGTTGGTACAAAGGTCTTGAAGTTTTACCGTACCTATGATTTCACGCATATTTCCCTGTAAGGAGTCGGTAAGTGCAGTTACTATCTGCTCTTCTCTCATATTCAGGAAGTTTTTTTGTGCAAGTGCTATACCCTCGGGATCGGTCTTGATTCTGACCTTGGCTATGGCATCAATATCAACGCCTATATAGTCATTGGTCGGAATATAACCGTTGGTCTTTATATCAACCGATATCTGTTTTATCGTAAGCATATCCACTCTTTCCAAAAAAGGAATCCTTACTCCTGCCTGACCGATAAGCACTCTCGGTTTTCTGTAGCCTGAGATAATAATTGCCTTATCAGGCGGAGACTTGATATAACCAAGCATAATTACAATAAGTACAAATATAACAATTGCTGCAATTAAAACCATTGTTGTAACTTCCATAAAGTAACCCCTTTCTTTGTAAATATTATTTTTAGGCGTATGCCATTATTACCGACTTGCAGAAATGCTTTATTTTATTGACAGATATTCTGTTAAAAAACAAGGTATTATGCAATTAAAAGTTTTAAGACAGAGCTTAATTATTATAAAAACTTTGCCAAATCCCTATCACTCAGCCAAGCCATGTATTTATCACTGTCTATCATAAGTTCAATTTTTTCTTCGCTTTCAACAAGGAAGGCTTTAAGTTTTAATGTATCCTCTTCCCATGCCACAAACTCCAACTCTTCATATACATCATAATCACCGTCTAAACAAGAAATTATATCAACAAATACCGGCGTTTGGCTCATAGGGTCTGTAAAGTCAAAAAGCTGTACGCTGTAAGGCCAAGCCCAGTAGCATCCCTCAACTGCCAATATATTATTTAGAGGATTATAATGAATACCTGTCCAGATAAAAGTCTCTCCCATATCAAGCGAGTACTCGGGGAAAAATTGCATAATACTTCTTTTTTCTATATCCAGTACACTATAGCCGTACAGATCCTGTCTAAAAACCAAATATTCTCTACCATCTTTGTGTATTATCAGGCTATAAAACTGTGCATCATCATTAATACAATACCACTCTTTTATAAACTCCTCGCCTTTAAAGAAAAAACTCCTGCTTCCTCGCCTGTTATACTTTCCTATCTTAGCCGAGTACTTTTCTATACTTATATTGTAGGTGCCGGAAAGTTGCAACTGCTCTTTTTTACTTAAATTTTCTGTCTTAAATAAGGGCAGAAACTCTTCTTGATATTTTTTATACTTTATGGTGGCTGCTGCATTTGCCATAAAACCTCCTATAGTCTTATCTGTGCATCATCTTCAAAATAAGTATAGCAAAACGCTGAATATTTTTTGATATATAAATACCTAAAAAGAAACAAGTTGTTTGCTGTATTTATTGAAGAAATGACTCACCTGCTTAAGTTATTTACAGATCATCCTGAAAAGCACAAAGTATATCGTGATTAACTTCCTTATAAAATCCCTTTCTAAGCTCCTTATAAGATGACGGATATTTGCTTAAAAGCATCATAAGCTTCGTTACTGCCGCCTCCAAAGTCATATCATAGGCTTCTATAAGTTGAAAATCCTTTTTTACCTTCTGCCCCACCTTATAAATTTCCATGTTCGAACCTTCATTTACCACCTGTGTAGCCATTACAAGAAACTTTCCGCTCTTTTCCCACTTTTCCATCTCCTTGTAAAAGGTATCAAGGAGCTTGTCCGGTATACCGCCCACTCCGAAGCTTTCTATAACAATGCAGTCATAGTTTTCAAAAAGATAGGATAGAAGCTGCGCCCTTGCCCCCGGAATCAGCTTAAGCACACAAACCGAATTACTCAAACTTTCCTGAAAACGCACCGGCTCTCTTATAGGAAGGTAAGGGATGTAGCGGATGATCCTTGAGTCTTGAATCCTTGCAAGCACCGGAAAATTCACACTGTGAAAAGCATTAAAGGATCTTGCCCTCATCTTCTTAGCTCTGGTTCCGGCTATTACATTGCCGTCAAATACCAAAACCACATTTTCAGAATAATCATCACAGGCATAGATTATGCTGTCCCTTAAATTAACCTTTGCATCCGTTCCGTCAGTGTCAATAGGCTGCTGCGCACCGGTAATGACAATCGGTTTTCTTGAGTTTTGCACCATATAACTTAGTGCTGCCGAAGTATAAGCCATGGTATCGGTTCCATGCAGTACCACAAAACCCTCATACTTATCATAATTTTCCTTGATGGCAAGTACCAGCTTTGTCCAAACCTCAGGCTCCATATTGGTAGAGTCTATGTTACAAAGCTGCAAAACGTCCATTTCACATATCTTTGCCATCTCCGGTACATATTCGAGTATTTCCTGAGCTTCCATACCGGGAGTAAGCCCCCCTCCCATTTGCTTTGAGGCGATAGTTCCTCCTGTACCGATCAATAATATTTTTTTCATAATCTTCTCACTTTATTTATTACAAATCCTTAAAGCTATATGCTATAATAGAATATAGATTTTTGTGTATATTTACTTGAAATATTAGCTAAGGATTTTTAGTATTGTTTTAAACTGTCAATATGAATATTGTCATTTAATTAATCTCCATTACATTATACAATAAATTTCAATATCAATAAAGGGGAAATTTATGGATTCACTTACTTTCTTTTGGAATAAAAACATATATGCAAAGGATAAAACTTCAAAGCTTTTTATTAGGGCTATGAAGGAAAACATAGCCTTTCACAGGTTGCATTGCCCTAAGTATAAAAAAATCCTTGATAAGCAAGGCTTTAATGAATCTTTGCTTCATAATGAGACTTCGCTTGCTCTTATACCGCCCTTGTCCACATTGTATTTTAAAAGAAACAGGCTTTTTTCATTACCCGAGAAAAAACTTATAATAAAGGCTACTTCTTCAGGAACCGGAGGGATAAAAAGTCAATTGGGCTTTGATGATAAAAGCTTTTATTACGGTATGCAAATGGTTTGCAGATTTTTCTCTTACCACAAATTAATTTCTCTAAAACCTTCACACTGTATAATACTGGGCTTTGAACCAAGTGCCAAAAACAGTGTTGCGGCAACAAAAACCGCCTATGGAGCAAGCTTTTTTTCACCTGTCATAAGCCATACCTATGCCCTAAAATATAAAGACGGTTCATATACTGTAAATATTGAAGGTATTATAAAGGCTTTAAAAAGCTGTTCCAAATCCCTGTTTCCTATAAGATTTATGGGCTTTCCCTCCTATATGTACTTTTTACTTAAAAAGCTTGTCGAATACAAAATAAAACTTAAGTTTCCAAAAGGCTCAAAAGTAATGCTTGGAGGCGGCTGGAAGCAATTTGGGGACATTGAAGTGTCTAAGAATAGGCTTAACTATTTAATTAAGGATAGACTTGGTATAGACAGGGAAAATGTATATGAGTTTTTCAGTGTTGCCGAACATCCTGTTCCATATATTAAATGTAAAAACGAACATTTTCATATACCTATTTACAGTCGTGTCATAATCAGAGATATAAATACACTAAAACCTCTGCATTACGGCAAGGTGGGTATACTTAACCTTTTAACACCCTATGTAAAAAGTATGCCGCTTAGCAGCGTACTTACAGATGATTTGGCAGTGTTACATCCGGCTAAAAGCTGCGGTTGCGGTATAGCTACGGATTATTTTGAACTTAAAGGAAGGGCAGGAGTTTCACAAATTAAAACCTGTGCTGCACACACAATTGATTTCGGAGAAAAAGTATGAATTTAATTTTGGGAAATATAGTAGATAATATCCATGCAAAAAAGGTTATAAAAAATCTTGACAAATACATATTAAAAGCCAAGGAAGCAAAACCTCTTAATGCCGCTACAGTCATATCCGCCTGTGATAAACTCTCCTCTAAACTTTCAGAAGATGATATAAAACTTTTAACAGATATGGGAGTGCCGGAGTATAAGGCAGAGCAGGAGTTTAAGCTCTTAAAGCTAATGCTATCTAAAGAGTATCTTGAAAACAGACTTAAAACAGAGCTTGGAACCAGTGAGACTTATGAATATGAAGAAGAATATAAGCCCTACGGATATGATGTTAAGGTAAGGCATAAATTTGTTCCTCTCGGCACTTTATTTCATATATCAGCCGGCAATGTTGAACTTCTTGCAGCCTTTAGCATAATAGAAGGCTTGCTAAGCGGCAATATAAATATTGTAAAGCTCGCCTCCTCGGATGACGGTCTTTCTGTTATGCTGCTTAAAAAACTTATAGACATTGAACCTTTACTTAAAAGTTTTATATTTGTATTTGATATAGCATCTGATGATATAAAAACTCTCAAAAAAATATCATGCCTTTCGGATGCTATTGTTGTATGGGGTTCTGACGAGACTATAAAGGCAGCCAGAACCTTTGCCGGCATTAATACACGCATTATCGAATGGGAGCATAAAATAAGCTTTGCCTATGTATCATATGATGCAAAGATAGAGGATATACCCGATAAGGAGCTGTACTCCCTAGCCTACAATATCTGTGATACAAATCAGCTTTTTTGCAACTCCTGTCAGGGTATTATGCTTGATTGCACCGATTTTAACGAGCTTAAAACATTTGCCAAAAGATTTTTAACAATACTTGAGGAAGTTGCCAAAAATATGCCATCAGAGCTTGATATTCGTATAGCTGCCGCAAAACGCCTTGAGCTTTATACCGAAAGGCTCGAGTCTTTACAAAATGATGACAAGTCAGTATTTCAAGGGGAAAATGTCAATGTAATCGTTTACAAAAATCAGGACTTAAACTCTTCGTATATGTTTAGAAACCCATGGATAAAGGCTCTTCCAAAAGAGCAACTGCTTAAAGCGCTGCTGCCTTATAAAAACTATCTGCAAACAGTGGCACTGATTTGCCCTCAAAGTAAAAGGCATGAGTTTGAAGACATACTTTCCAAAAGCGGAGCGGTGCGTATATGCAGCGGAAAAAACATGTCGCTAAATTACTGCGGTATGCCTCATGACGGAGAGTTTGCTTTAAGAAGGTATATGAAGGTAATGTCATATGAGGTGGTGAGTTAGCAATATAAACCGTTAAACTATCTTGCCAACGGACAATCTAAAACCGCCAGTACTTGCTTTATCAAGCCGTCAGGTGAGGATAAAGCTTAGTACCGCTACGAGACTTTAGTTAAGAGAGTGTGTCCAAGGCAAGATATGTTTGTAACGGTTTATGTGATAGACAAACCATTGTTTTATAATTGGTCAGACAGCGTCTGACTAATTGCATCTCTTGCATAAATAATATAAAACTTCCTCATTTGCTTTAAGTTAGTTACAGAAAATCCTTTTCCAAATTCGCTCCGTAAATGACTTGATAGCTCTTTTAGTATATATTTACCGTATTCAGCTCTATCCTGACCATTTTGTTCTTCCTCTACAATCATTATTCTGATTTTAAAATAGGTATATAGCATAGAAAAAGCCGACATACCGCAACTACTTTTGTTGTTTCAGTATGTTGGCTTGCCAATTAATATCCGTTTCAAATTTTTAGGGTCAATTTTTCATTCGCAATATTATGCATATATCCGTCTTGGCTATGAAAAACTTAATGATACATCGCAAGTTCCACACTATCCATATACTGCCCTATCGACATATTGAATTTTTGGTAATCTGCCTCTAAAAACTCATCTGTAGCACAGGCAACCGCTACATTTACTTTTTGAAGTTGATTAAAAAATGTAAGCATAAGCGGAACTTCTACGATTTTAGATAATCCTCTGATTATAATACTTCCTGCTTCTTCGAGCTGTAATATCTCGTCTTTTGAGGAAATATTTACCCTCTTATCATCAACTAAAACCTCTACATTATCATAATAATCATATGTAGCACTGACCGCATTACATATTTCTCTCCAGCCTACGCCATAAGTTAATTTGAAAGTTGATAAAAGCCATCCGTTTTCTTTTCTCACACCTAATAATAACATCTTAATCTCCCTCTTCATCACTATTTGTTAAGACCCATTATATCACTTTAGTGCATAGAAGTTTCTTTCAATTACATTTATATAATTATAACTTATTTTTATATATGCGTATAACTGCCTGTATAAATTTTTCATTTCATCTTTATTTATACCATTTCGCTACATAGAAGTTTCTTTTAACTGCATCTATCTGCTTACAACTTACTTTTTATATATGCATATAACTGCTTATGTAAATTGTTCATTTCATCTTTTGCTTTCATAGAGTGTTGGTACATAAACTTATAAGCAAAAGAACTTCTGAATATAAATGCCGTCACTGTTGCGAGAAGCCAAGTCGGTGCATATAAAAATATATTAAGCTTTCTTGGCAGTACTCTCCCATGCCGAAGCTTTATAAAATTAAAATTTCGTTTTAATCGTTTTGCAGTCTTAAGCATAAGCTTATGCTCATAACCTGCCCTTTGGGGATACTTTGCTTCATAATAAGCATCTGCAATAGGTACGACCATAGCCAAGTGACATATTTGCCACAAATGCATATCGTCTACTATTTTGTACGGAATTTTTGCTTTTTTAAAAATCCCTGCCAATTTATTTATTCTTACAGTTTTTTCCTTGCTTATTTTTCCAAAAGTAGTAGGCTGAACAAAACTCGGAGTTAATGCTGCATCTAAAATATTATTCTTAATACTTCCTCCTGCTCCGGGAAATGCCGGAACAATCCTTCCTTTACCGCAAATATCCTCCCAATTTCTATAATCATCAAGGGAGTTGACCATGGTAACAATATCGCTGTTGTTATATTTTAATTCATCCAAGGCGGTATATAATTGATTTTCACGAACTGTTAAAAAGATAAAATCATACTTGTCATCTCGCTTAAGCTCCTTTAACACCTTTACCTTAGATTTCCTTAACTTGTTATTTTCATGATAAAGCAAGCCCTTTGACTTAAGCACAGCCAAGCGCCTGCCTCTGGCATAGACACTTACATCAAAACCCGCTTTTTTTAAAAGCACGGCGTACAATGAGCCTATTACTCCGACACCGTAAATTAATAATCTCATATAATCCCTACTTTTATATTATTCTACCAAAACCCATTCACCTATCCATTTATTTGTAGTTCTGTTGTATTGTCTTTTATATAGTTTCTTATTTATAGCCTTGTATCTTAATTCTATAATCATCTTATATGGAACAACTTTCTCATTAACATATATATCACTATGTTTTACCACAACAATCCTACTCTTTTAATTTTTTAATAGCTTCCTCCAGTTCCTTTTTATGATTAATAAAATATCCTCTTCAAACATCTGATGCTAATATGCACCTAAACATAAGGATAAGTATTTTTTTTCCTCTTAGATTCTCACTCTCTTTCTACCTGTCCAAATACGCCTTCCTAAGCAAAAATTTAGACAGCATCCTCTTATAATGCCCCAAGTCAAGATACTCATACATTCCTGCCTTTCTTGCCCTCTTATAAAGCTTTAAGATAAGCCTCCTATAATAAAGGTAAAACTTATGTCTGCTTATATTCTCCGGCTCCACTACCAAATGCAAAAAATCCCAATGCTCTATTTTTTTTGTAATCAGCTTATCCTTATATTCCTCATACAAAGGCGTCCCGGGTATGGGGGTAAAGATGGAAATAGTTACATGAATAAGCTTGTGCTTTACTATCCAATCATACAGGTCATCAAAATCTTTTTTAGTGGCTGAAAGCCCTACTATCATAAGACCTATGCACTGTGCGGATGTGGAGTTAATTACCTCTATCGCCTTTACATTATGTTCTTTACTCGTTCCCTTATTGTAATCATTAAGTTCCTCATCACTTATAGCCTCAAGCCCTACCAAAAAGTACTTAAACCCTATATCTGCAAGTTCCTTTACAATATCGGGGTGGCTTGCTACAAAGTCGGCCCTTGCATAACACACATAGGTCTTTTTTATATTATTCTCTCTTACGAGCCTTACAAACTCCCTTAATCTTTTCTCATTTACCAAAAAATCATCATCCGATATGGTGATATTCTCAGCATCTATATTCTTAAGCTCTTCTATAACGAGCTTTAAGTCTCTTTCCCTGTATTTTCCGTGATTAAGTAAGGTACAATAGCAAAACTTACAATTATAGGGACAACTGAAAGATGTCTTTATATTGGCAGCTTGTGTCAAATCAAGATATCTGAAATGCTTTCTGTTCTCATAAAAGAAAGTCCGATCCGGTATAGGGAGACTGTTGATATCTATAGGTATCATGGGATTAGCCTGCCATTTGCCGTCCTCAAGCTTATAACACATACCGTTTATATTTGTAAGTTCCTTAATTAAATTCTTATTTACGATATCATTTGCATTAATAATATTCTTTTTAAGACCTGTATAGGTAACAATTTCGACAAAGGCATCAACCGACTCGCTTTTTGCTATATAATCTATAAATTCCGTATGAAAAACCTTAGTATTGATCTGTGCATGAACTCCTCCGACTATGGTAGTTATATTCGGATTATACTTTTTTGCCTGCATACAAAATTTCTTCATCATATTTTCCTGTGTTATATAACCCGTTATTGCCACCACATCAGGATCATAGTCTTTTAATACCGCTCTAAAGGGCTTATTTTGGCAAATGTAATCGTAGATCATATCCTCATAGCCGGCTGCCTTAAGTCCCGTATGTAGGTACTCAAGCTCTAAGGGCTCGGAATCCAAAATATTGGTAAAGCTTAAAGTATTGGGTGCTCCCGGTCTTACCAACAAAACTTTCATGCAATTCTCCTTTTACTGCTCATATAAGTTCTAAAAAAGTTCTTTATATACACACTTATCAAGGTATTAAATCCGAAAGTCATCCTAAGTGTGTTCTTAATAGGAAATGCCCTAAGTGTATAAAGAAATGAGTACCAACTCATATTTACCGCAAATGTAAACTTAAGCACCTCAAGATAATATTCATTTAGGCTCATCTTGGAGGGCATAATAAGCACATCTCCGAAATTCCATTTTTCATAGTCGGTTTCATCATATAAAAGTCTGTCTCTGTACTCCTCAAAAAGAGGGGTGAGCGGATGGGGATTAAGCGGTGAAAAGGTCATAAGTTCAGGTCTTAAAAGATTCTTATACTTAAGAAGTTTCTTAAAATCATTCTTATCCCAGTCCGGATGCAGGATAAAAGAACCCCAGCAGGCTATTTTATTTCTTTGCAGTATTCTTGTGGCTTTTAAGTTCTCATCTGTGGTAGCCGCCTTATTATATTCTTTAAGCTGCCTATCATCAAAGCTTTCATAACCTACTATTACCGCAATCAATCCGTTTTTAAAAAGCCTTTTAAATAAATCTTCTTTTTCAAGTATGGAGTTTACGGAGCCGTAGCATATATACTTCTTTTTTACCTTTCTTTCTTCCAAAAGCTCACAGAATTTTTCGAGCCTTTTTTTGTTTATCAAAAAATCATTGTCGCAAATCATTACATAAGGCTCTTTAAGTTCCTCAAGCTGCTGTACTATCTGCTCTATATCAACCTCTCTTAAAGTAGGTCCTTCAAGCTTCCAACGCACGCAAAAGTTACATCTGTTTCTGCAACCGAAGGAAGTCTGAACCACTGCACAGGGCTGAAAACCGACATATTTGTATAAATGCCTGTAACGCTTGCTGCAATTTGTATCCGGTCTTACATATTCATTGTAACAGCCCTCTACGGCATTCTCGAAATTAAGTTCTTTGGAAAAAATTCCCACTATTGCCTTCTCCTGCTTTTTTCCTGAGGCTATCAGCTCCATCAACTCTTTGTAATTAGCCCTTGTAGTGGACTTGAATACATGGTCTACATACTTGCTGAAAAAAGAATTGGGATATACCATAGCCTGTACTCCCCCGACTATGACCTTGATGTCCTTGTCGTATTTTTTTGCAATTTTTGCAATTTTTACAACATTTTCCACATCGGTGCATTGAGAAGTTATCCCTATGACCTTAGGTCTGAACTTATTTATATAAGTTCCCAACCTTCCGTTAGGCTCTGCCATAAAATCGGCAAGCAGCACCTTATGCCCCTGTTCTTTTAATATTGTGGCTACACACTCAACTCCAAGCGGCTCACCGAAGAGAAAGTTCTTCACCGTAGTTATCTTTTTATTGACCCAAGGTCTTACAAGCAATACTCTCATTGATCCTCCTTATTTCCAAGCATATCCAAAAGCTTTTTACACACTGCATCCGGTATAATATTACTTGCCAAATGCATATATTTTTTCTCTTTCTTTGCTCCAAGTCTGGACTTACTGTATCCGGTAGTCTGTCCCAAATGAAGTCTGATACACTGCTTTTCATAAGCAAGCTTTACCATGTATATCAGCATATTTAAATAAGTATCATACTTTTTATTACTTTTCTTATCGACTCCGCAAAATAAAAATACCATTTCCTTATCTATTTGCTTTATTTGAAAAAAAGCAAGTAACTCACCCTCACTTCCTTTGATTTCATACATCTGTGCATCCATTTTACAAAAGTATTCCGGCTTCAGTTTTTCAAGTCTTCCCTCGGAGCGTTCATATACCTGTTCATATAAGGCGTAATGTTGCTCTTGAAAATTTTCATTTGCCAACTTACTTATCTGCAAATACTCCGACTTTGCAAGTGCCTGTCTTAATCTTCTTCTGTAACGGCTTTTTAAACTCATAAAAATCCGGTCAAAATCTTTATCTATTTCCATCACATAGCTTCCTAAGGTATTCGCCCTTGCTATCGGAAGCCTGCCGTCGGTATTAAGTATCAAAAGCAAAGGGAAAGTTTTTAAATACTTAGCTAAAACTTCAAGTTTTCCCTCAGCACAGACAAAGCCTTCACAGGCTATTGATAGCGGTATCCCCACTACCCTTATATTAAAATTAAGCTTTAAGCTGCTGCTAAAGGTAAGTAAGTCAAGTTTAAGCTTGTAACTTACCATAATGATTCTTTCCTCTTCATTGATATGATAGCTTTGATTACAATAATTTACCTCTTCTAAAAAAGTTAAAAAATCCTTTTTTATAAATACCTTTTTTGCAGCTATTTCATCCCATGTATCAGGAAGTTTTTTTGCACTGTCATAAACCTTAAAGCCCGACTTCATAGTACTTCCTCGTATACTTTATAGCTTTTATACTTATTTTTCATAAAACGCTTTGTAATTGCGGTGGATTCTATGTTACTTTCCATTATCCAGCCGGACTCCAAATATGTATACTCTCTTCCTCTTAATTTATAAAGATAGTCAAGTAAGGCGATTACCGCACCGCTGTTTTTATATTCAGGCAGTACTCCAAATTCCGTGATTTTTACAGTATCTATCTTTTTTAAGCCAAGCTTATAACTAAGTATAGGCAATACTCCAAGCCTTTTACCGCTTCCTATAAGTTGGTTAAAGTCAGGATACCAGAGCATAAATCCTACCGGTTTTTCATGATAATACACAAACAAAAGGTTTTCTTCTTTGATAACATACTTAAACGATGACAGTAACTCTATATCCTCCTCTTTTCTTGCAGTATAGTAGTATTTGTGATTTACAAAAGCCTTGTTATTAATTTCGGTATATAAGGCAGCGGTTTTTTTAATATTTTTAAAGTCCGCCCCCCTTATACTGAAATTTTTTGCTATATAATCCCTTAACCTGTCGGGTAAATTCATGTCCATATCCGAAATTTTTATCCGGTAACTGTAAAGCAGCTCCGTAGGCTTAATATATTTTTCAATATGCCTTATATAATATTCTTTATTATAGGCACTTCCAAAACTTGGTAGGGACTTAAATGAATCCGCCAACAGCCCAAGTCCGTAGTTTACATGCAGATTAAGCCCAAGCAAAAGTTTTTGTAAATTTTTTTCTCTTGCTTTAAGTTTGGCGAATTTATAAACTTCTCCAAATACCTCTCCTTTATCTCTAAAGTCTAAAAAGGCTATTTGCAGGGTGTCCGGCATCCTGTCTATTACTGCCAAAGCAAATACCGCCTCTATTTTTTCTTTATCCGAATCTTTATCTGAATACAGCATATAGGCTTCTATATCACTGCCTTTAGTAATCTCTGACCTATGTTCTAATATATTCGGCAGGGAAATTGATTGCAGATCCCTAAAGTATTCGTCCCCACTGTAGACTTCTTTTTGAAAATTTATAAATTTCTTATAGTCTTTTTTCTCAGCCTTTACTATATACATTCTAATCCTTTTCTTTATGCAAACTGCTAAGCCCTTTCAAAATCAATAAACTTTACAGTTCTCATAAGCTGCTTAATTTATAGGATAAAGACAGGGTAGTTGGAGTACTGGCACTGGGATACCCTGAAAAAGAAGTAAAAGCACATAGTGTGGAAGAGATAGATTGGAGCAAGGTACAGGAAGTATAGGATGTATGAATAATAA